>Ga0265797_10001330_pt1 | contig 43563 bp, 30 predicted proteins | sample P2T30metagenome_FD_192433 | JGI IMG/M metagenome (GOLD analysis project Ga0265797, IMG submission 192433) | Plant litter microbial communities from East Loma Ridge, Irvine, California - P2 T30 | ecosystem: Environmental > Terrestrial > Plant litter > Unclassified | place: USA: California...
CCCAGCGGATCTGTTTCCAGTGCGGGCCAAGGGCCGCCCAGGCGCGGCGCGGCACGCACAGGGCCGTGAGCAGGAACAGGAGACTGGAAAAGCCGATACCGGAAGGGGTGGTCAGGCTAAGGAAGGGGAACAGGAACGCCTGGAAGCCGATCCAACGCTGCATTGGCTCCCGGGACATCAGCGGCTTATTGTTCATTCAGGTTCTTGTGGGATATTCTTGCGACCTAGTCGGCTATTGAATCGGATACCATGCAGCAAACACAGACAATTTCGGTCGTGATCACCACGTACAACCGGCCCGACGCCCTGGAGGCGGTGGTGGAAGCCTGTTTTTTACAGGACGACAAGAATTTCGACATCATTATCGCTGATGACGGCTCGACTGCCAACACACGGGACTGCGTCCAACGCCTGGCCGCGCGCGCTCCGGTACCGGTAAAACATGTCTGGCAGCCTGACGAGGGCTTTCGCGCCGCCATGGCGCGCAACCGCGGCACGCTGGCGGCAACAGGCGACTATATCATTTTCCTGGACGGCGATTGCGTCCCGCAGCGCGACTTCGTCGCCCGCCACCGGGCCTTGGCGCAGCCGGGCTTTTTGGTGTCGGGCAGCCGGATCCTGCTCAGCCAGGCCCTGACGGAGCGGGCGTTACGCGAGCATATCGATGTCGCGGGATTGAGCGTGGGCGAGCGCCTGCGTTACCGCCTGCGCGGGGATATGAACAAGGTGATCCAGACGATGCTGCGCTGGCCCGACTTGGGCCGGGTGCGCCGAAAATTCAGCTGGCGCCGCATCAAGAGCTGCAACCTGGCGGTGTGGAAGGCCGATCTGGTGAAGGTGAACGGCTTCGACGAGAGCTTTACCGGCTGGGGCCACGAGGATTCGGATCTCGTGGTGCGGCTGTTTCACGCGGGCGTGCTGCGCAAGGATGGCGCGCTGGCGACCGAGGTGCTGCATTTGTGGCATCGCGAGGCGCAGCGCGATCAGGAGTCGAGCAATCGCAGGATCGTGCTGGAGCGGGCCGCGAATGGGACGACGCAGGCGACTGTCGGCCTGCGCGAGCACGTATAGCCCGCGCAATCAGCCAGATGTGGGGTGGAGACAGCAGTAGGCAGTAGGGTCGGCGGGTCATCCGCCGACGCGGTGATCGTTGACAGCAAGGTCATCCGGTACAAGATCGAAGACAGTATCGATCACCGCGTCGGCGGCGAAGCCGCCTTGCTGACCACGCAAACCCTACGGTCAATACTCGACCGCGACGTCCTTCGCCCCCAGCGTCAGCTCGAGCGCCTGCTTGAGCGTATCCGAGGGCGCCACCCGCCAATCGTCGCCCAGCTGCATGATGTGGGGAATCCCGTTGGTCACCAGGCGCAGGCTGACCGGCATGCCGTCATGCACCCGGTACGGTTGCAGCACCTCGGCCATCTTCGCCGGGTCGACCGTGGTGGCCAGGTCCATCTCCAGCTTGTGACCATACTGGATGCGCGAGGATGCCAAGTCGAACACCTTCTCGGCAGTAATGCGCAGGCCGCCGTTGAAGCGATCTTCGGACACTTTACCCACCACCAGCAGGAATTCATCTTCCTTCAATGCGTGCTTGTTGGCGTCGGCCACCTCGCTGTACACGGTGACCTCGTGCACCGCGGTCTTGTCGTCCAGCGCCACGATCAGGATCTTGCCGCGCTGGGTCATCTGGGTGCGCACGCCGGTAATCACGCCGCACATCATGCGCGGATCGCGCGACGGTTCCAGGTCTTTCAGCTTGGTCTTGGCGAAACGCCGCACCTCTTGCGCGTACGAGTCGAACATATGGCCCGACAGGTAGTAGCCGAGCGCGATCTTCTCTTCGGACAGCTTCTGGCGATCCGTCCACGGCAGCGCCTTCACATACTCAGGCGGCGCCACCAGATCCGAATCGTCGCCGCCAAACAGGCTGACCTGGTTCGCCGCAGCCGCCGCCTGGCCGGCCGCTTCCATCGCGAACGCGACCGATGCCAGCAGCACGGAACGGTCAACACCAAACGCGTCCATCGCGCCGGCGCGGATCAGCGATTCGATCGTGCGGCGGTTGATCTGCTTGCGGTCGACCCGCTTGCAGAAGTCGAACAGGTCCTTGAACTTGCCCCCTTCGGTACGCGCCGCGATGATCGCCTCGATCGCGCCCTGCCCCGCACCCTTCACGCCACCCAGGCCATAGCGGATATTGCTGACCTGCTTGCCGGTCTTGGAACGCGCCTCGCCTTCCGGCGTGAAGCGGAAGTGCGACTCGTTGACGTCCGGCGGCAGGATCGTGAGCTTGCAAACTTCCTTGGCATCCTCGACCAGGATCTTGATCTTCTCGGTATCTTCCATCGCCAGCGACATATTCGCTGCCATGAACGCGGCGGTATGGTGCACCTTGAGGTAGGCCGTGTGGTACGACAGCAGCGCATAGGCGGCCGCGTGCGACTTGTTGAAGCCGTAGCCCGCGAACTTTTCCATCAAGTCGAAGATCTCGTCGGCCTTGGCAGTCGTCAAGCCGTCCTTGGCGGCGCCGGCGCGGAAGATCTCGCGGTGCTCGGCCATCTCTTCGGCCTTCTTCTTGCCCATCGCGCGGCGCAGCATGTCGGCGCCGCCCAGCGAGTAGCCGCCCACGATCTGCGCCATCTGCATGACCTGCTCCTGGTAGACCATGATGCCGTAGGTCTCGGACAGGATCGACTCGGTGCGCGGATCGGGATAGTCGAACTTCTCGCCGTGCTTGCGCTTGCAGAAGTCGGGAATCAGGTCCATCGGGCCCGGACGGTACAGCGCCACGAGCGCGATGATGTCCTCGAAGCGGTCGGGGCGCGCGTCCTTGAGCATGCCCTGCATGCCGCGCGACTCCAGCTGGAAGATCGCGACGGTCTTGGCATCGGACAGCAGCTTGTACGAGGCGCGGTCGTCGAGCTGCAGCGACTCGAGGTTGAAGTCCTTGTCGGCCGGATCCAGCGCCCGGATGTAATTGACGGCGCGGTCCAGGATGGTGAGCGTGGTCAGTCCCAAAAAGTCGAACTTGACCAGGCCCACGGCCTCCACGTCGTCCTTGTCGTACTGCGACACCACGCCGGCGTCGCCGCCCTGGGTGTACAGCGGGCAGAAGTCGGTCAGTTTGCCCGGTGCGATCAGCACGCCCCCGGCGTGCATGCCGATGCCGCGCGTGATGCCTTCGACCTGCTGCGCCAGCTCTAACAGCTGCTTGACCTCTTCTTCGTTCTCGAGGCGTTCCTTGAGCAGCGGTTCTTCTTCGATCGCCTCGGCGATCGAGACCGGTTTACCCGGCTTGAACGGGATCAGCTTGGAAATGCCGTCGCAGAAGTTGTAGCCGAAATCGAGCACGCGGCCGACGTCGCGGATCGCGCCCTTGGCCGCCATGGTGCCGAAGGTGGCGATCTGCGACACTGCGTCGCGCCCGTACAGGTCCTTCACGTGCTGGATGACGAGCTCGCGCTTCTCCTGGCAGAAGTCGATGTCGAAGTCGGGCATCGAAACGCGTTCGGGATTCAGGAAACGCTCGAACAGCAGGTTGTACTTGAGGGGATCGAGGTCGGTGATCTTGAGCGCGTACGCCACCAGCGAACCCGCGCCGGAACCGCGGCCCGGGCCGATCGGCACGCCGTTATTTTTGCCCCACTGGATGAACTCCGCCACGATCAGGAAGTAGCCCGGGAACTTCATGTTGATGATTGTGTTGTTCTCGAACTCGAGGCGCGCCTCGTAGCGCGGACGCTCCTTCTCGCGCTGCGCCTCGTTCGGGAACAGCTGGATCAGGCGATCCTCGAGCCCCTTCTTGGTTTCGGCGACCAGGAATTCGTCGATCGTCATGCCCGGGGTCGGGAAGTTCGGCAGCTGCGGTTTGCCCAGCACCAGCGTGACGTTGCAGCGCTTGGCGATTTCGACCGAGTTGGCCAGCGCGCCGGGCAAGTCCTTGAACAATTCCGCCATCTCGTCCTGCGACTTGAAGCACATGTTCTCGTTGAAGCGGCGCACGCGCTTGGCGTTGGCCAGCATCTCGCCCTCGGCGATGCAGACGCGCGCTTCGTGGGCGATGAATTCGCTCTTGTCCAGGAACTGGACCGGGTGCGTCGCCACCACCGGCAGGCCCAGGCGGCCGGCCAGCGCTACCGAGTGGCGCACCTGCTGCTCCTGGTTGGCCTGTCCGGCACGCTGGATCTCGATATAGAAGTGGCCCGGGAAAATCCGTGCCCAGCGCTCGGCATTGGCCTCGGCCTTCGCCAGGTCGCCGTTGTCGATGGCCTGGCCGATGTCGCCGAAATGCGCGCCCGACAGCACGATCAGGCCGTTCGCCTGCGGTTCATCCGGGTGCAGGGTCGACACGGAGGTGGCCAGCGCTTCCAGCCACTCGGTACGCAGCTCGGCGCGGCCCTTGTGCTGATTGGTCAGCCAGGCGCGCGCCAGCAGGTCGCACAGCTGCAGGTAGCCGGTGTGGTTCTTTGCCAGGATCAGCAGGCGGTGCGGCTTGTCGCGGTTGTCGTCGTTGGTGATCCAGGCGTCGACCCCGAGGATCGGCTTGATGCCCTTGCCGCGCGCCGCTTTGTAAAAGCGCACCAGGCAGAAGGTATTGGCCAAGTCGGTCACGGCCAGCGCCGGCTGGTTGTCCTTGACCGCCGCCTTGACCAGGTCGTCGATGCGGACCAGGCCGTCGACGATGGAGTATTCGGAGTGGACGCGCAGATGGGTGAAGGTCGGGGAAGTCATCCGCGTATTTTACCGCGAGCGGGCGCTGTCGATGCAGCGGATGCCCGGTATTGACGTTGCGTCCCGGCACACGCCGGCCACGCAGTCGACGGGCTAGACGACGCCAAAAGCCTGCAGCAGCGGCAGCCGCTCGGCGCCGAAACTGTGCGCCTGCGCCGACAGCGTGCGGCGCTGCTCGGCGGCGTCGATCGGCTGGCCATCGCGCACGATGCGGTGGCCCTGGGCCTGGAGCGCCTCTTCGGCGAAATCGACCCACTCGCCGCTGCCTTTCCCGAGGCTGTGCGCCAGTAGATACAGCTGGTCGATGCGCCCGACCTGGACCGCGCCGCCGGTGACGGGCGACGCCAGGGAATTGACGTCTTCCGTATAGCGCGCCAGCTGGTACAGGCGCGCATTGAGCCGCGCGCAGGCCGGCCGCGCCGCCTCGATCGCATCCGGGGCCTGGGCCGGATGCAGGGCGCCGGTACCGGCCAGGATCGTGACCGCCTCGACGATACGGTGCAGGTTGATGCCGCGCCCCGTGAGCGCCGCCTCGATCTCGCCGAGCGAACGCACCCGGTGGCCGGCCAGCACCTCGAGGATGGGCCGATACACCTCTTCGTGCAGGCTGGCTTCGCCCAGTGCGCCGGACACCTTGAGTTTCACCCTGGCTGCGCTCTGGCCCAGGATCACGCGCTGGTCGCGCAGCCGTTCGAGCCGCTCGGCCGGCGCCAGGCGGCGCACGCCGCGTACCCAGTAGTCGCGCCGGAACAGGCGGTTGACCAGGAAGTCGCGGGTGGTCTCGCGCAGGCCGGCATCGGGAATCCCGGCCAGCAGCGCTTGCTGCGCCGCGTTCAGGTTCAACATCGGCACGTGGTCGAGATAATTGGCCGAGGTGGCGTATTGCAGCCGCGCGTCCTCCATCCAGCCGCGCATGCGCGCGAACGACATCGGCTGCCAGTCGCGATTGAAATATTCGTGCGCCAGGTAGCGCCGGTCGTGGCCGCGCAGGCGCTTGAGGTGTTCGGCCACCTGCGGATTGGCCTTGCCGTACAGCGCGCCACTGGCGACCATCTGTTCGGCGAAGTCGAGGGCGGCGTCGATGCGCGCCGCGGGGCCGATGCCGGGCGGGTTCGAGGCGGCGTCGAAACTCGCCATCAGCTCGGTGAGCGGCCCCAGCGCGGCCCAGCCCGGCTGAGTGTTGTAGCTGACGTAGACCAGCCCGCCGGGGTTCAGCTTGCGCTCGATGAAGCTGGCGATAACGCCGCGATTGGCCTCCGAGATCCAGCTCCAGATGCCGTGCAGGGCGATGTAGTCGAATTGCGGCAGGTCGTCGCGCTGGCAGAAAGCCTCGAACGCTTCATCCGACAGGTTCGACGCCAGCGGCGTGCCGGCTGCCAGCTCGCGCGCAAAACCGACTTGGGCAGGATTGAAATCGGTGCCGTACCACGCGGCGCCTGCTGCAGCGGCGTGGATGTTGATGCTCATTCCCTGGCCGAAGCCAAGCTCGCACGCGGTGAGGGTCTCGGGCGGGGTGACGCCGGCTTCGATCAGGGCCAGCCGGGCACGCAGGGGATTGAGTTCGGGATAGTAGCCGTAGGTGTAGGCCACCTCAGTCATATAGCCTTCGGACCAGTCGTGCATGGGACTCCTGTCGGTAGGTCGGGCGGGCCCACGTCCGCCGGTGCCGGCGACTCTAGCACGATCCGCCGTTCCCGAACGCGACTTACCGGGACGAAAAAAAACCCGCTGCAAGCAGCGGGTTGGCACTAAGCGATCGACGATCAGCCGCGCTTGTTGCGGCGAATCAGCCCGAGGCCGGCCAGTGCCAGACCCATCAGGGCAACGCTGCCTGGTTCCGGCACCTCGTTCGCCTGCAGGCCATTGAGGTTGACGGTCACACCGTTGTCGATGTTGGCGGTGCGGATGCCGATGGTGTCGAACGAGCTGAAGCCGGTATTGATGTTCGTCAGGTTGAGTTGGCCCTTGGTCAGGTTGGTCAGCTCTGCGGCAGTCGGGTTCAGCCATGCGCTCAGGCTGTCGTAGTTGCCATTAACCTCGCTTTTGTACAGATAGGCGTACAGGTGGTAAGAGGTACCCGCGACGATATTGCTGTTCGCGAAAGTAGTACCGGTGCCGGTGCCGCCCGCACGGACGAACAGGTCGTCGATGCCCTTGCCATCGTTATTGGCTTTCAGGCCAATGTTCACACCCTTGTAGCCTTCTTTATTGCTCGAGTTGTTGAACCAGACCGCGACGAAGTCGTTGTTTTGCAGCTTGCCGGTGTACGACAGGGTGAAGTCGACCAGCACGCCGTTGGTGTAAGGCGTATCGGTCTTGAACGCATCATACGTGTACGCATTCGAGTTCTTGATGGCGTACGACGCTGGCAGCACGGTAGCAGATGCGAAGCTGGCGCTGAGGGCAAGGGTCAGGAAGGCGAGGCTTTTGCGAATCATTATATTGTTCCCTAGTAATTTTTGGATAAGACATGACTTATAGAGCAATTTTAATGCCATGAAACTCGTATTGTTTAAAATCAATTACTTAGCAGTCGCTCTCTAATTTGGATCAGTATTTACTGTAAAATTTTCCGACAGGAATTTAAGTTTTTACAAATGCAACATTTTTGGAATTGTTGAGTCACAACAGTGCTCCATACCGCCGGTCAGGATTTACGGTTGGCAGCCTGGGCTGACTTATAATGTCGGCCTATCTTTTCTACCGCCTTTGCAAGGCCCAAGACCATGTCCTCCTCTGTCAGCCAGTACGTCAACATCGCCGCCTATAAATTCATCACCCTCGACAACCTTGAAGAATTGCGTCCGCAATACCAGGACAAATGCATCGAGCTGGGGCTGAAGGGGACTGTGCTGCTGACGCCGGAGGGGATCAATATGTTCTTGTCAGGTACCCGCGAGCACATCGACGGGTACCTGGACTGGGTGCGTAGCGACGCCCGCCTGGCGGACCTGGAGTGCAAAGAGAGTATCTCTGCCGAGCAGTCGCACAAGCGCATGCTGGTGAAGATCAAAAAAGAAATCATCACCATGCGCATGCCGCTGATCAAGCCGGAACTGGGCCGCGCGCCGGCAGTCGATGCCCACACGCTCAAGCGCTGGCTCGACCAGGGCCATGACGACGATGGCGTCGAAGTGGTGATGATGGAAACCCGCAATGCCTTCGAAGTCGATGTCGGCACCTTCGACAATACGCTCGACTACCGCATCGACAAGTTCACTGAGTTCCCGGCGGTGGCGGCCGAGCACAAGGATGAGCTGGCCGGCAAGACCGTGGTCACTTTCTGCACCGGCGGCATCCGCTGCGAGAAAGCGGCGATCCACATGAAAGAGATCGGCTACGACCGCGTGTACCAGCTCGAAGGCGGCATCCTGAAGTATTTCGAGGAAGTCGGTGGCGACCACTACTCGGGCGACTGCTTCGTGTTCGACTACCGCACCGCGCTCAATCCGAAGCTGGAACCAACCGAGACCGTGCAGTGCTTCGCCTGCCGCGCCGTGGTGACGCCGCGCCAGCAGCTGTCGCCGGATTACGTGTACGGTGTGTCGTGCCCGCATTGCTCAGGAGAAAGCAAGGCCGATGCGCCGGCAGGCGCACAGGCGGCCGCTTAACCTCACTGCCCTGCTCGCCCGTGCGCGGCACGGGCGATGCTTCAGGCGCGCGTCAAACGACCGGCAGCGGTTCCGGCGCCACGCCGACCAGCCCGACCGGATCGGGGGTCGAGCCATGCGCGTTGACGATGCGTTCGATATAGACATCGACCATCTCGGGATCGAGCGCATCGGCCGCGCTCGACAGGTCGGTGATGGTGGCGAGGAACTCCATCGCGATATCGTTCGCCGCGTCGCCCGAGTAGGCCTGCAGTTCGATCGGCGTATCCACGCGATCGGTGAACAGGGTCGCAGCGGCGACCTTGCCATTGAAGGCGACGCTGTCGCTGCCGCTGGCTGCCTCGGACACCACCATGACGACATCGTCGATCGAGATGATGCCGCGGTCCATCAGGCCAGCCCAATGTTCGAGTCCCCCGGTTTCCGCGGCACGGCCGAACAGATTCTGGTACACCTCATTGACGATGGCGCGGTTGTCCATGCCGGCATACATGTCGCGGTATTCCTGCGATGCCGCGAACACGGCCGAGAGATCGGTCTGCGCCATCGTGCCGGCGTCCAGCGCGTCGGTCCAGAAATTCTCGCCAATCGGGTCGGCCGGGCGGCCGAAGTAAGCGACATAAAGTTGTTGAACTTCGATTACGTCCACTGCCATTGCTACCTCCGTTATCTGATGGATAACTTATGGTAGACCATCGCGCGTCTGGGTGGCGCATGCCTGAGCACGGCGCCCTGCCACCGCGTCACACGAGCCCGCCGGCGCCGGCCACGCCCACCAGCGGGATGTCGGCCATGGCAAACGCCCCACCCATGCGCGCGACCGTCAGGCCGCGAGCGCCGGCCCGGAAGGGATTACGAACGGAAGTAAGCGGCGATCTCGCGGATCACCTGCGAGTCCAGGTTACCCGCCGCCGCGCGCAGGCGGATCACGCCGAGCAGGTAGCCGTACCTGGCCTGGGCCAGGTCGCGCTGGCTGACAAACAGCGTCTGCTGGGCGTTAAGCAGGTCGAGGTTGATGCGCACGCCGCCTTTGATACTTTGCTCGGTCGCCGTCATGAGGACCTTGGCCGAATCGACGGCCTTGACCAGGGCATTGACCTTGCGGCTGGCGCTTTCGACGATGGCGTGGGCGCGGCGCAGTTCCACCAGGATCTCGTTGGTGCGAGCGTCAAGCTCGGCCTGGGCACGGCCGTAGTTGGCCGCAGCCTGGCGCGTGGCCGAACTGATGGCGCCGCCCTGGTAGATCGGGATGTTGACCTGCACGCCGAGCTGGCGGTTAGTCGATTCCTGGCCAAGCTGGGTCAGCGACTCGCTGTCAGCCTTGTTATACGTGGCCAGAAAATCCACGCGCGGCGCATGGCCGGCGCGCTGGCGCTGGATCTCCAGGCGCTGGTTCTCGACCGCCAGGCGCGACGTGGCCAGCGTGTTGTTGTTGGCCAGGGCCAGCTTTTCCCAGTCCTCGTACGACGCGACATCTTGCTGCAGCGGACGGAAGTTGTCGCCCAACTGGTTCAGGCGGCCCGGATCCATGCCGATCACGCCTTCGAGCGTGCGGCGTGCGGTGACCAGATTGTCTTCCGCCTCGATCAGCTGCGCCTCGGCCAGGTCGTAGCGCGCCTGGGTTTCCAGCATGTCGGTGCGGGTGCCCTCGCCCTTGTCGAACAGCAGTTTGTTGACCTTCTGCTGCTCTTGGTACATATCGCGCTGTACCTTCGACAGAGCGACCTGGTCTTCGGCGAACAGCGCATCCATATAGGCCTGGGCTACGCGCACGCCGACTTCGTCGGTGCCTGCTTCAAGCGCCTGCGCACTTTGGCGGTCCTGCACCTTGCCCTGGCGGTAGCGCACGAAGGCGTCCAGGTTCAGGATTGGCTGGCGCAGCTGCACGGTGGACGAGCGGCTGATGTAGCGCGGGTGGTCGGTGGATTCGCTTACCACGCCAGTGAGGGGATTCCTAGCTGGCTGGGTTCGGTCCGAAATATTACGGTTGGCCGTAAAACTGCCCGATACAGTTGGCAGCAGGCCGGCGCGGCCCTGAATCGCAATCTCCCTGCCTGCTTCGCGTTCCTGGATGCGCATCCGGTACACCGGGTCGTTGCGCAGGGCGGCTTCATAGGCCTCTTGCAACGACAGCGCGTGCGCTGGCACGGCAAAGGCCAAGCCGATGGCAGCGCCAAGCGCGCTGCGCATGGCGACGGTACGCAGCCGGGTCATCGACTGAGCCCTCATCATTCGCCTCCCATCGCCGCTGGCATGCGGTCGAGGATCGGACGGAACAGGTAGTTCATCATCGTGCGTTCGCCAGTCTTGACGAACAGCTCCACTGGCATACCAGCGCGGGCGTCCATCCTGTGTTCAGCCATCATTTTGTGACCCTTCGGCGTGACTGCGACCTTGACGACATAGTACGGCATGCCCGTATGCTGATCGACCTGCCGGTCGGCCGCCACCAGCTCCACTTCGCCCTCGATATGCGGTGTCTTGTTGGCGTTAAATGCCGAGAAAATCAGTTCAACCTTCAGGCCAGGATGAACCTTGTCCACCAGGTTGACCGGCAGCTGGCCTTCCACAACCAGAGGGTCGCCGGCCGGCACGATATCCATCAGCTTGAAGCCGGCTGGAATGACGCCGCCATTGGTGAACACCGCCAGGCCAACCACGGTACCAGCCACTGGCGCCTTCACTTCGACATTCGACAATTGGAAGTTCTCGGCGGTCAAACGCGCATGTTGGGCATCGGCTTCGCGCTGCGCATCGTTCATATGCGTACGCACTTCCTTCTGGTAATCCTGCTGCGCCTGCACCTTGCGCAAGCCCAGTTCCATCACCTGCCGCTGCGAGCGGCCAATACTGCCAATGTCTTCGGATACCGCACCACTCAGCTGTGCATAGGTGCGCTCCAGTTCCAGCAGACGATTGCGCGCAACATAGCCTTCCTTGGCCAGATCACGCATGCCGCCCAGTTGTTCCTTGAGCAAGTCCATCTGATTTTTCTTGCTGTCGCGCGATTCCTGCAGGCCCTGGATCTGCATTTTGAGGCCGGCGATGTTCTCGTCGACACTACTCAACTGACTCTGCAATGCATTCTGGCGCGAAATCAGCAGGCCATTCTGCATGCTGATCAGCTCAGCAATACCAGGCTCGCTGCGGCGTTTCTCGATCTCTTCCGGGAACTTGATCTGCTTTGCACCATCCCGCTCGGCTGCCAGACGTGCGACATTCGCCATCGCCGACAAATACTGCACTTCGGTCAACCTTACCGCCGACTCGGCGGTTACCGGATTCATGCGTGCCAGGACCTGGCCTTCCTTGACTACGTCGCCGTCGCGCACGAGCAATTGTTGGACCGTACCGCCAACCAGGTGCTGGACCGCCTGGCGGTTCGACTGTGCGGCCACGGTACCGCTCATCGGCACGCCCTTGTCCAGCGGTGCAAGCAATGCCCACAGCACGAAGCCGCCAAAGCCAAATAGTACGATCAGCCAGCCGATACGGCTGTACTTGCTGGAGTCAGTATCGACCTCGACCGGCTCTACGATATGGGAAATGACGTCGGCCGCCTGGTCCTGCTTTTTCACGAGTTGCATGTTTTTACTGTCCCTGTTCCGTGGTAGCGGAGGTATCACCGCCCTGTCCTTGGGGCTCCTGCTTCGATGCATTGCTCTGCTGCTGTTGCGCTATCAAAGCCTGTGCCTTGGCGGCCAGCGCCGCTTTCTGGGCCTCCAACTGCTTCTGGTTGGATTCGTTGATCGCCTCGAGCACTTTCTGGGTCGGGCCGAAGGCAGCGACCTGTCCGTCACGCATCAGGAGCAACTTGGTGGTCGCGTTCAGCGCCGCCTGGCGGTGGGTGATCAGGACGACGGTCTTGCCCTTCGCGCGCAGTTCGAGCACGGCTTTCACCAGCGCTGCTTCGCCAACTTCGTCGAGATTCGAGTTTGGCTCGTCGAGCACGATCAGGGCCGGATCGTCGTACATGGCACGTGCCAATGCCAGACGCTGGCGCTGGCCGCCAGACAGACCGGCGCCACCGTCGCCCAGCTTGGTGTCATAGCCATCTGGCAGGTGCAGGATCATTTCATGCACGCCTGCACGCTTGGCAGCGCTCACGACTTTTTCAGAGTCCACTTCACCAAAGCGGGCGATATTGTCCGAAACAGTGCCACCGAACAGTTCGATCGCCTGCGGCAGATAACCGATGTGCGGTCCGAGTTCAGCCTTGTTCCATTGGTAGATGTCGGCGCCGTCGAGGCGCACCTTGCCCATCATCGCTGGCCAGATGCCGATCAACAAACGTGCCAGCGTCGATTTGCCCGAACCACTTGGTCCGACCACGCCCAGCACATCGCCAGGCTCGAGAGCGAAGCTGACATTGCGCACCACCGGCGCCTTGGCGCCTGGCGGCGAGGCGGTAATGCCTTCCACGATCACGGTGCCACGTGGCTTTGGCAGCGGCATACCGGTATCGCGCTTCGGATTCGCTTCCAGGATGGCAACCAGGCGGCCGTAGGCGCTACGGGTGCTACCCACACTTTTCCAGGCGCCGATGACTTGCTGCACCGGCTGCATGGCACGGCCGACCAGAATCGAAGCGGCGATCATCATACCTGCCGACATCTTGTGCTCGATAACCAGCAGCGCGCCCAAGCCCAGCACCAGCGACTGCAGCGACAGCTGCACGAATTTGGTCGCAGCGTTGATCATGCCGGCCTTGTTGCTGGCATTGGCCTGCAGGCTCAGGAACTTGCTGTGCACCTTGAACCAGCGACCCATCAGATTGGGCAGCATGCCCATCGACTCGATCACTTCGGCGTTGCGCAGGTTATTGGTTGCAAGGGTGTTCGCTTCTACCGACAGTGCATTGGCGTCGGCCAGCGGCTTGCGCGTGATGCGTTCGTTGACCACAGCAAGCACGATCAGGATCAGTGTGCCGCCAAGAGCGAAGAAACCGAGCGGGACCTGGAAGAAGAAGATGATCGCCAGGTAAATCGGAAACCATGGCGCATCGAAGAAGGCGAACAATGCATTGCCAGTCATGAACTGACGCACATTGGTCAGGTCGGACATCGCCTGGCCGGCATTGGCGCCCGACGTTTTCAGATTCTGCTGGAACGCGGCCGTGTAGACACGTTTGTTCATCATCATGTCGAAGCGGTTACCGACGCGCACGAGCACGAAGGAACGGATCATTTCGAGCGAAGCCAGCAGCAAGTAGGCGCCGAGCATCAGCACCGTCAACATCGCCAGGGTCAGCTCATTTTGGCTGGCCAGCACGCGATCGTAGACCTGCATCATGTACAGCGATGGCACCAGCGCAAGCATGTTCGTGATTGCGCTGAACACCCCAATCGTGATGAACGTGCGTTTAAAAATCTGCAACGCCTGCTGGATTTCGTTCTTCGGCTTGTTGTTTTTCATATGATGAAACTGGAAACGACATTCGGTGGCGTGTCGTGTATCGCCGCCAAAGCATGCAGTTAGCTCGCTCGGCACGACATTATGAAGCAAAATATCTGAAATATGTGATGCACATCACACAATCTGTGGTTTCCACGCGAAAAAAAACCCCGCAACCGAAGTTGCGGGGTTTTCGTCGCTTGCGGCCAGTGGCTGGCCGCGGCGCCTTTTCAGGGATATTACAGGGTGATGATGCCGTCGTTGAACGACAGATCTTCGATGCTCACGCCGGTCAGGGTGATGACTTTGACGTCGCCCGAATCCGAACCGTAGGCTTTGGTTTCGATGGTGATTTCAGCGTTGGCGCCTTTCTGGGCGAAGAACACTTCCAGCGCGGTGTCAACACCAGCCGTCAGTTTGCCTTCGTTCAGGGTGTAGCCGGTGCCGACGTACAGGACGTCATCGCCCGAACGGCCGAAGCTAGTGATCGAAGCGGTAGCTGGGGTAGCAGCTGCATCGAACACGAAGATGTCAGCGCCGGTGGTGCCGAACTTGGCGCCGGTGATCATCGAAGGCTCGACGTAGTCGTTGCCTTCGAAGTCGCCCAGGGCTTCGGTGTAAGCATCGGTCAGGCCTTTCAGCTCAGCAGCGACGGCTTTAGCATCATCGTAGGTGTTCAGTGCTTTTTCGAACGCGGTGATCGCGTCTTGAGCAGTTTTCACACCGGTGTTAGCGTCGATGACGTCTTGAGCGCGGGCTGCATCGTTGTCGGTCAGGAACTTGTTGACAGCGGTCAGGAATGCATCGGTGTCAGCATCCTGCGAACGCAGTGCGTTCAGTTCATCACGGATGTTAGCGATGGTTGGAACGCCGCTGGTGCCAACGGTGACTTCACCCGAAGCGAATGGAATTGCTTTCAGTGCATCGGTGCCTGCGGTCGAACGATCGCGGAACTCAACTTCAACTTGCGCGAAGGTGTAGTTTTCTGCAGCTTCTTCAGCTTCGACTGCGGTAGCGATTGCTGCGTTTTGAGCAGCAACAACTTCAGTCAGGCCTGGGTAGGTAGCAGCGGTCACGCCGGTCGGGATCGACCATGCGCCATCCTTGAACTCAGCCACGAGGATAGCAGTGCCACCAGCTTTAGGGGTCAGGGTGATGGTCGAATCAGCAACACCGCCAACGGTGAAGGTCGAGTTACGCACGGCCAGCGACTGCTGAGCCTGGGTTTCAGCCAGCACGGCCAGTTGAGCGGCTTCGGCAGCGTCAGCAGCGGCTTCTTGAGCCGAGGTAGCAGCAGCGATGGCGTTATTCAGGCCAGCGACGCCCGACACAACGGTTTGCGCGTCGGTCAGGACTTTCTGAGCAGCGGTCAGTGCTTTAGCGTTGGCCGAAGTCTGTTCTGCGATCAGGGCAGCTTTCACGCCTGGCAGCGATGGAGCGGTATCGCCGACATCGGTGTAGTCGCCGTCGGCATCCACGTCGACGCCGATTTCGTAGTCACCAACGGTGATCAGGGCAGCGACGTCGGTTTCAGCGTCAACAACGTAAGCAGCGACGTCGTCAGCATCTGGGTTTTCGATAGCTTCGCCCGAAGCGTCCAGGACTTCAGCGTCAGCCAGGAAGTCAGCGATTGCTTTCTGAGCGGTGCCCAGAGCAGCCAGGCCGGTTTCCAGCGAGAATGGGGTTGCAGCTTTGATCACGCCAGCGACGCTAGCGTCCAGGGTTGCTGGAACGACAGCAGCGGTTGCTTGAGCAGTGGTCTTGATGGTCGACAGCAGGGCTTTAGCGGCCTTGTTTGCGTCGGCGCCCGAGTAGCCAGCTTTTTCAGCGTCGGTGTCCAGAGCAGCGGTGAAGGCGGTAGCAACAACGACTTTGCTGTCGTAAGCGACTTTGTCGGTGCCTTGTGCGCCAGCAGCGATGGTGGTGACCATGTTTTCAACGGTCATGGTCTTGTCGGTCAGTGCTTTGACCCAGAAAGCCTGGCCCGATGCGTCCGGAGCGCGGCCGAACAGGTTTTGGTAAACCTGAGCAACGACGCCAGCGTTGGTCGCTTGGCTGTATTCAACTTGGTATTCCAGCGAGCCAGCGAAGGCAGCCGAGATCTGAGCGGCGGTAACGCCTTGTGCCATTGCACCAGCCCAGTGAGCCAGGCCAGCAGCGTCTGCAGGACGGTTGAAGTAAGCTACGTACAGTTGTTGAATTTGGGTGTCGTACTGGGTTGCCATTAAAAGCTCCTGTTTAGATCGAGATGATCAAAAGTTTAAGTCGATTGCAGCGGCACTCATGTGTCCTGCAGCTCCAACGAACCGCATGATGACAGAACGCATAGCGACTTTATGTGACAGCCATCACATCGAATCACAATCTTTCTCTCAAGCACTCGGAAATTTCGGCGGGCCATTATCTGAGAATAGTCAAAAGAAGGCAAGTTATCTGCCGCCTCCCTAGGCAGTCAGGTCAAGTCGTTACAATTAGATATATTTCAAGATGCTTTTTGGAAAAAATCTACTTACAACTTGAAACAAAAATTTCGTGGAAAACGCGATTAATTATAAGCAACACCGTTTTTCGTATATTAGCAATTAATATTGACGAGTTTGCCACTTGACTCAATATTGCAGGTATAAAAAAAACGGCCCCGGATAAATCCCGAGGCCGCTTCTTATTTAACAACTCGGCAGCATCAGCACATTGGCGTCAGCGAGCCTCGGGTGTCCAGTAGGTGCCACCATTTACCGTACGCCGATCATCAATACGGCCATCGAAAATATACGCGGCGGCGCCTCCCTTGTCATTGGTGAGCAAGCCCTGCACATTCATGCGGCCTGCCCGTCCATCAACTCGGTCACCGTATAAAGTCCCGTCAGCGCCAAGCGTCCCATCAGCGCGGAAGTTGAACTTCTCGCCTTTACCCGACAAATCGAACGAAGTCGCAAAACTGCGGCTGCCGAAGTCGACATTAAGCTTGCCGTTGGACAGCGCTGCCTCGCTTGCAATAGAGGTCGACCCAAAATGGGTATATATATAAGCCTCGCTGTCTGCCAGCTTAAAGCCCATGCTCCCACGCTCCGGCACGACATACGCCTCGCCAGGAGTACGCAAGATCGCGAAGTTGCCGCTGATTCCGACGAGCTGATTCTTGGCCATCTCGAGTTCCAGCGCGAAATCGGGCGCCGGGCCAGTCACCCGCTCCCACCGCCCCCACAGGATGCCGGCATGCCGCACCGGATCGGTTGGAACCGGAGTAACAGGCGGCACCACAACCACCGGTGGCTGGGGCGGCAGCGGATCGACAGGCACCGGCAGGGTCGGATCTGGAATCGGCGTCGGCGTCGGCACTGGCGTCGGCTTCGGCTGATTGTTGACGTTGTCGACGACCTTTTCGCTCTTCTTGACATCCAGATTCATATCGATCTGGCTCATCTCACCACTACGTCCCGGCGCCACCGCCACCGGCGCGCCGTTTGGCAACACCTGGGCTTCCGGCGCTACGCTAGTCCCATTCAACAGCTGAGGCACTGCGCCCTGCTGAATCTGCAACAACTGCCCACGCTGCGCCGCCGACAGCTCGCGGCTACGCGCGCCTTCGCACGGCCCACCGCCATCCGGACGGCAGGCATCGCCAAATCCGCTCACAACAATGCCGCCACTCAGCACCGAAATGCGCGATGTGGTGGCATCAGTGAACACCGTGAAATCCGTTCCGCGCACGCCAATGGCGGCAACCGGCGTATTGAACCTGAAGTTCTGCCGCGCACGCTTGACCTGATCGCCCGACTTGCTACGCGCTACGCCACTGAGCAGCTCCAGCTTCACGCGGGTATTGGCAGGATTGGCCTCATCGATGTGATACGCCACGATGCGGGCCTTGGTATTCGGTCGCAGGATGAACAAGCCATTGTCGCTGGTCTTCACATACAGGAAGCCATCGGCGCCGGTCTGCAGCAGCTCGCCTTCCTGCACGGCGTCGCCTTCGGCCGCCTTGCGTTCAACCACTTGTGCGGCGCCCGCAACAAAGATGACCTTGCCTGCCTCGGCCGCCTGTACGGCGGAAGCCATCACTGTCATACTTGCAAGAATTATTACCCGCCACATATTACATTCCCTCCATTTCCCGCGATTATCCGCCGCACCCGAGTTCACTGAACGTGACGACGGTCACATTCTATAGAATTCTCACAACTGTGCAGACGTATAATTTCTCTCTAGAACTCTGCGTTTCTGATCTAACCAACGATATACTCGTGGCCACTGACTAGTCGTTGCTATTCCACCACATCGCGCGTGTCCGCCTTCTCTTCATCCCCCAGCCTGCGTTTGCCGCCACTGCCCCGCGGCGCAGTGCAAGCATGCATTTCGCTGCTCGCCTTCCTGCTGTGCGTCTACGCGCAATCGCAGCCGGGTGCGGCAGCGTTCGGCAATGAGTGGCTGCGCGACGCCTTCGTCAAGCTGCGCGCCACCGATGCGCCGGAGCCGCGCATCGTGGTGGTCGACATCGATGAAACCAGCACCGCCCGCCTCGGCCCCTGGCCGTGGCCGCGCGCGCGGGTGGCCGACCTGGCCGAAACCCTGCTGGGCGACTACGGCGTGCGCGGGGTGGCCCTGGACATCGTGTTTCCCGACGCCGCCGATCCGGAAGGCGATGCGCGCCTGGCCGCGCTGAGCGGTTTCGGCCCGGTCGTACTGGCCCACGCCTTCGATTACCTGCGCGAGCGCCCGGTCGCGCTGCGCCAGGGCGTGCTGGCGACCGGGCCGGCGCCACAGGCTGACGCCAACACGCCGGCACTGCCGGCCTCCGGCTTCATCGCCAACCACACCGGCCTGGCCGGGGCGCGCCAGGTTGGCAATATCGGCTTCGTACCCGATGCCGACGGCGTGCTGCGCCGCCTGCCGTTGTGGACCAGCTTCGAAGGCAAGCACTGGCCCGCCCTGTCACTGGCGCTGATGAACTGCTGCTCGGGCCAGCCGATGCCCGCCGTGAGCGCCGACCTGCAAACCCGGGTCGACTTCCAGCGCGACTGGACCGCCTACACTGTGGTCACCGCCGCCGACGTGTTAGAGCGCGCCTACGCCCGCGAAGACCTGGCCGGCCGCCTGGTGCTGGTCGGATCCTCGTCGCTGGGCCAGGGCGACCGGGTCGCCACCCCGCTCGGCAGCAACCGCCCCGGCCTGGGCGTGCAGGCGGCGATGCTGTCGCAGCTGCTCGATATCCAGGAAGGCAAGGCGCCGGCGCGCTGGCCGGGCGCCATGCTCGCCCTGCTGTTCGCGGCCGGCTCGGTCCTGTTCGCGATGTTCGCCTTTCCCCGATTGTCGGCCCTGACCGGCGTCGGCATGCTGGGGCTGATCTCGGCGGCCTGGGTGGCGCTGGCCTATGTCGCCAGCGCGCGCGATCCGGCGTTCTCGGTCAGCGGGCCGCTGGCCACCAATCTGTTCCTGCTGGCGTTTGCCGTGCCCTATCAGTGGCAGGTATCGCAGACCCGCTCGCGCCACCTGCTCGACACGCTGCGCCAGTACGTCGCGCCGTCGGTGGTGCAGCAACTGCTGCGCAGCGACATGGCCGATCCGCTCAAGCCGCGCCAGCTGGAAGTAACCACCCTGATCGCCGACATGGAAGGCTATACGGCGCAGGTCGAGGCGCTGCCGGTCGAAGAAGCCGCGCGCCTGACGCAAGAATTCCTCGATTGCCTGACTGGCCCCGTCATCGCCCACCAGGGCACGCTCGACAAGTACACCGGCGACGGCCTGGTCGCCTTCTGGGGCGCGCCGCTGCCCGAGCTGCATCATGCCGACCTGGCGCTGGACGCCGCGCGCGCGATCCTGGCGCGGGTCGAGGCCCTGAGCCGGCAGCGCAGCGCGGCCGGCTTCAAGCCACTGCGGGTACGCATCGGCATCGAGAGCGGCCCGGCGATGGCGGGCGACTTCGGCACGACGTTCCGCAGCATCTATACTGCCGTGGGCGACAGCGTCAATACCGCCTCGCGCCTCGAGCAGGCCGCGCGCGACTATCCGCACAGCGCCATCATCGGCCCCGGCACCGTCGCCCTGGCGCAGCGCCACCATTTTCTGGCCCTCGGCGAGCGCGTATTGCGCGGCAAGGGCAAACCGACACCCCTGTTCACCTTCGCGCCCGATGCCAGCCAGGCAGCGGCCGTGCGCAGCACCGTGGAACAGGCATGAGACCTATGGGTAGACAAGCAAGCAATCACTTACGCCGCATGACGCTGGCCGCCTGCCTGGCAGCCACCTTCGGCAGCCTGGAGGCGGCGCCGCTGGGGCCGGATCCGCAAAAGGCGCCGCCGCCCAGCGAAGTGCAGATCCTGTACGAGAACGCCCTGCAGGCGATCGCCGAGGGCCGCAAGAACGATGCCTCGGACACCCTGGTGCGCGTGATCGAGAAGGAGTCGATGCATGCCGGCGCCTATCTCGAGGTGGCGCTGGTGCAGTGCAGCCTTGGCCGTGCGCTCGAAGCCGAGCGCCTGTTCGCCATCATCGAGACCCGGTTCGACCCACCGCGCGCCATCCTCGAACTGATTGCCGAAGCGCGCGACACCGGTTGCAACCATTGGCAAGCGCTGTCGTCGACCTCGGTCAGCGTCACCCGCGGCCTGGACATGAACGTCAACCAGGGCGCGCGCAATCCGACCTATATCGTCGAGCAGGACGGCGGCCAGATCGAGCTGCCGCTGCTGGACGAATTCTTGCCGCAGCATGACAACTACACCGCGCTCAATGTCGAGTACACGCGCGACCTGACGCCCAACGGCCTGACCGGCTTCGCCCAGTACTTCGGGCGCCGCAACGACTCGCTGGGCCAGTACGACAGCGATTCGATCTACGCCGGGGTCGACAGCCAGTACCGCTTCGGCGCCTGGCCGGTGCGCGCCACCGGCATGGTCGGCTTCACCGCCCTGGGCGGCAAGCTTTACCAGCGCCAGGTGCAGTTGCTGGCGCGCACCGGCGTGCCGCTGCCGCTGCCCAGCCGCATGCAGCTGCACGTGACCGGCGGTGTGACCCGCAACGATTACTCGGCGCTGACCAATTTCGATTCAAATACATTCGACGTGCTGGGCCAGTTAAGCTGGCGCGGCGATAAGGTGTATACCAGCCTGTCCCAGGGCTGGCAGGCCGACCATGCGGTGCGCGAACGCCCGGGCGGCGACCGCCACGGCTATAGCACCACCCTGCTGGCGCGGCGCGCGCTGTGGGGCGAGGTCAGTGGCGAGCTGTCGTACAGCTACCAGAGCTGGCGCAGCGGCCAAGCCTATGCGCCGGGCCTCATCAACACCGTGCGCGACCAGAACACCCGGGTGGCGCGCGCCGTGCTGTCGTGGCCGATCGCCCGCAACCAGTGGCTGCGGCTCGAGACGCGCGTGGTGCGCAACCGCGAAAACATCTCGATCTTCCAATACGATAACCGCCAGATCCAGCTCAGCTGGCAATGGCAAGACCGCTGACCATGTCCTTGCTTTCCCCATCCGCGCGCACCCTCGGCGCCGCCACCGAGAATCACGATAACGGCTTCAACGCCGTGCGCCTGGCGTGCGCGCTGGCGGTCGTGGTCTATCACGCTTATCAGATGAGCCCGACGGCGGCCGGCCTCGATCCCATCACTCAGTGGCTACGCCCGGTGACCGACGTCGGCGCGCTGGCGGTTGGCATTTTCTTCTTGATCAGCGGGATGTTCGTCAGCCAGAGCTGGCTGCGCGACCCGCACCTGGGCCGCTTTGCGCTGCGGCGCGTGGCGCGCATCGTACCGGGCCTGTTCGTCGCCACGCTGCTGTGCACGGTGGTGGCGGTGATGTTCTTTTCCGAGCGTGGCCCGGCCGGGCTGTTCGATCCGGCGCCGTGGCGCTATATCTTCGGCAACACGGTACTGCATTGGCTTCAATACAATATTCCGCCTGAAGAACTGGCCATTCCTGGCGTGCTGGGCGGGCGCAACCTGAACGGCGTGCTGTGGACGCTGTACTGGGAAGGCCGCATGTACGTGGTGCTGGCCCTGGTCGGCGTGGCGGCCGTGCTGCCGATGCGCCAGTGGCTGCGCGGCGCCGCGCTCTTCCTGCTGCTGGCGGCCAATCTGTTCCCCGACGTGCTCAGCGGCTATCTGTGGGAAGTGCGCCTGTGGTCGCTGTTCCTGACCGGCGTGCTGCTGCAGACGCTGGCGCCGCAACTGCGCATCGGCCCGGTGCACGTGCTGTGTGCGCTGGCGCTGGTGGGGCTCAACTGGACCCGCTCGCTGGCCATGACCGGGCATCCGCTGACCTGGTTCGGCATCGCGCTGGCGGCAGCTACCCTGGCGCTGTGGATCGGCAGCGCGCGCGTGCGCGGCGTGGGCCATGTGCAGCGCCACGATTATTCGTACGCCGTGTATATCTACCACTGGCCGGTGCTGATGATGATCGGCGCGCTGGTCCCGAGCGCCACGCCGCACCTCGCGCTCGCCCTGTGCCTGCTGGTGCTGGCGCCGCTGTCGCTGCTGTCCTGGCACTGGGTCGAAGCGCCGGCAATGCGCGCCGCCCGCCGCTGGCTGAAACGCCCCCCAACAGCGGAGGTCACACCCAACAGCCGGGGTCACATCTGACATTCAGACACGAGCTCAGCCGTAAACTAATCTACCTGCCTGCGGTGTAACCCAGAACGGCAGAGGCCGTGTCCGAATGTCAGATGTGACCCCGGCTGTGGAAAAGCTGCGATCGGGCGCGGAATCCGCGCGCAGCAAGGCTCAAGCATATACAATCATGCCCGTATGATTTTCGTTATCCTGATGGGCTCGTTCTGATGGGCTGGAACGCACTGCTGTTTGCGCTGGTCGCCATGGCCGTTACGGTCGGCTGCCTGGTCCCCAACCGCTGGCTCCCACCCCTGCCGAACGACAAGATGCTGCATTTTGTCGCGTTTGCCGTGCTGACCGGCCTGGCGCTGTCGCTGGCGCATGGCCTGGCGTCGAGCCTGCTGTGGCTTGCCGGCCTGCTGCTGGCCGGCTGGGTCATCGAGTGCCTGCAGTCGCTGCTGCCCGACCGCCGCTTCTGCTGGCGCGACATGGCCGCCAACGCCGGCGGCATCGCGTTCGCGACGCTGGCGACGTTCCTGTTCGCCCCGCTATTTTGAGGCATGAATTGAACCGAGATCCTTCCATTGGCGGCATGGCGCCGGCACCCGGCGAGCCGACGACGCCCAAGACGCTGGAAGCGCAGGTCCACCTGCGCAAGATCCCCCTGCTCGCCGATCTCACCGATGAAGAGCTCGTGCCCATCAAGCAGGAATTGCGTTTTCGTCACTATGCCAAGCGCGAGATCGTCCTCCAGAAAGGCGGCCACGGCGACGGCCTGCTGTTCCTGCTGTCGGGCCAGTTGCAGGTGATCGACATTACCGAGGATGGCCGCGCGATCGGCCTGCGCATGCTGGCGCCAGGCGACTTCTTCGGCGAAATCGCCCTGATCAACAACTCGACCCGCTCGGCCTCGGTGGTGGCGCTGACCGCCGTCGTTGTGGCGTTCTTGCCGGCCAGCACCGCGATGCACCTGTTCTCGCACTCGCCGTCGGTCGCCAAACTGATGCTGCGCCACCTGGCGCAGAAGATCCAGCGCGATTCCGAATTCCGCGCCCTGCTCAGCATTAACAATACCGCCAAGCGCATCTACACTTACCTGGCGATGCAGGAGCGGCGCCCAGCGACCGCCGGCGGACCGGCGGTGCTGGAAAACCTGCCGACCCACCAGGACATTGCCAACATGATCAATACCAGCCGCGAAACCGTGACCCGGGCGCTGGCGGTACTGGTGCAGCAGGGCATCGTGCAGAAGGATGCCAACCGCCTGATCATCGTCAAGCCGGAAGCGCTCGAGCGGCTGGTGCAGGGCGACTAAGAACCTATCCCGGTAGGTGAGAGTCGTTCCGGTCACGCCTGGCAAGCGTGCGCGGCGTTGCTCCGGACAGGGGCCTGCACCCTGACAGGTCGTTACAATTGAACAATTTGTGAGCTGGACCGTAAGGTATAATTTCGCCCTTACACCTTCAGTATTACAAAGACAAGCAATCGTGACGACACCCCTGCCGCCTTCCTCCAGGGCGCTTCCCAACGCCACCGCCCCATGATCTCGCCCCTGATGCTGCGCGGCCTGTGGGCCTACCGTGGTTTCGTGCTGGGCAGCGTCAAACGCGAATTCCAGTCGAAATACGCCAATGCCATCCTGGGCGCCCTGTGGTCGGTGCTCAGTCCCCTCGCCATGATCCTGGTGTACACCGTGATCTTTTCCGAGGTCATGCGCACCAAACTGCCCGGCGCCGAATCGGGCTTCGCCTATTCGATCTACCTGTGCGCCGGCATCCTGACCTGGGGTCTGTTCGCCGAGATCGTCGCGCGCGGCCAGAACATGTTCATCGAGCAGGCCAACGTCATCAAGAAGATCAGCTTCCCGCGCATCTGCCTGCCGGTGATCGTGGTGCTCAATTCGCTGGTCAATTTCGCCATCATCTTCGGCCTGTTCCTGGTGTTCCTGGTCGCGACCGGCAACTTCCCCGGCTGGATGTTCGCCGCCCTGCTGCCAGTATTGCTGGTGCAGGTGTTGCTGGCGATCGGGCTGGCGATGATCGTCGGTGTACTGAATGTCTTCTTCCGCGACGTCGGCCAGTTCGTGACGATCGCGATGCAGTTCTGGTTCTGGCTGACCCCGATCGTGTATCCGGCCTCGATCCTGCCCGAAGAGATCCGCGGCATGCTGGCCTGGAATCCGATGGTGCCGCTGATCGAAGCCTACCAGGCGGTGCTGGTGCACGGCGCCGCGCCGAAGTGGGAGCCGATCGGCTGGGTTGCCCTGCTGGCCCTGCTGCTGTGCGTGTTCGGCATGCGCCTGTTCCGCAAGCGCTCCGGCGAAATGGTGGATGAACTCTGATGGGCACGATTACCGTATCGAACCTGGGCAAGGCCTACCGCACCTACCCGACCCGCCTGTCGCGCCTCGCCGAATGGATGCTGCCGTTCCGCGGTGCGCGCCACTCGCTCAAATGGGTGCTGCGGGATGTCAGCTTCACGGTCTCGCCCGGCGAAGCCGTGGGCCTGATCGGCATTAACGGCGCCGGCAAGAGCACGCTGTTAAAGCTTATTACCGGCACCACGCAACCCACCACCGGCAATGTCTGGATGGACGGCAGCGTGGCCGCCCTGCTCGAACTGGGCATGGGCTTCCATCCCGATTTCACCGGCCGCCAGAACGCATACATGGCGGGCCAGCTGCTGGGCATGACGGTCGAACAGATCACTGAGCTGATGCCGCAGATCGAAGCCTTTGCCGACATCGGCGACTACATGGACCAGCCGGTGCGCGTGTATTCGAGCGGCATGCAGATGCGGGTGGCGTTTTCGGTCGCCACCGCGCGCCGCCCGGACATCCTGATCGTCGACGAAGCCTTGTCGGTGGGCGATGCCTACTTTCAGCACAAGAGTTTCGACCGCATCCGCCAGTTCCAGAAGCAAGGCACCACCCTGCTGCTGGTCTCGCACGACAAGCAGGCGATCCAGTCGGTGTGCGACCGCGCCATCCTGCTCGACGGCGGGCGCCTGGCGCGCGAGGGCCGGCCTGAAGAAATCATGGATTACTACAACGCCATGATCGCCGAACGCGAGAACGACACCGTGCGCCAGGCCGAAGTCGAAGGCAAGGTGCAGACCGTGTCCGGCACCGGCGAAGCGACCGTCACCGACATCGCCCTGATCGACGAGAGCGGCGCGCGCGCCGAAGTGGTCGATGTCGGCAGCGCCGTCACGCTCGAAGTCACCGTCAAGGCCCATTCTCCAATCCCGCGCATGGTGCTCGGCTACATGATCAAGGACCGCCTGGGCCAGCCGATGTACGGCACCAATACCCACCTCAAGCAGCTGCCGCTGGACGACGTGGCGGCCGGCGAACAAGTGGTGTATCGCTTCGCTTTCCCGATGAACCTGGGACCGGGCAGCTATTCGATCGCCACCGCGATCGTCAGCACCGATACGCACCTGGTCAATAATTATGAGTGGCGCGACCTGGCGCTGGTGTTCACCGTGATGAACATGCGCCGTCCCCACTTCGAAGGCTCGGCCTGGCTCGACCCGGCCATCGACATCCAACGCACATGACATTCGTATCCTATTCCCAGAACGCCGAGGACGTGCTGTTGTGGCGCGCGCTCGGCCACGTGCCGAACGGCTTCTACATCGACGTGGGCGCCAGCGACCCGGTCGAACATTCGGTCACCAAGGCATTCTATGAACGTGGCTGGAGCGGCATCAGCATTGAGCCGCTGCCGTCATTTCACGAACAGTTCCAGCAGGAGCGACCGCGCGACGTCAACCTGGCGATTGCCGCCGGCGCCGAGGACGGCGAACTGACGCTGTACGACGTGCCCAACGTGCGCGGCTGGGCTTCGCCCGACCAGGCGGTAGCCGAGATGCACCGCGCCGAAGGCCATACCATCGCCGAACTGAAGGTGCCGGTGCGTACCCTGGCCGCGGTGTGCGCGGAGCATGTGCGCGGCGAGATCCACTTTCTCAAAATTGACGTCGAAGGCTTCGAGGGCGACGTCCTGCGCGGCATGGATTTCAAGCGCTGGCGCCCGTGGGTGCTGGTGATCGAAGCCACGCTGCCGAACAGCCGCGAAACCAACCACGCCAGCTGGGAACACCTGGTCGACACGCAGGGCTACCGCTTCGCCTGGTTCGATGGCCTGAACCGCTGGTATGTGGCCGACGAACACCCGGAGCTGATGCAGCACTTCGGCATCCAGCCAAACGTGTTCGACGAGTATATTTCTTACCATCTGGACCGGGCCTGGGCCAATGGCGAGGCGCAGGTCGCGGCCTTGGCCGCCTCGGAAGAGCGGCTGCGTGAACTCGCGCGCCAGGCCGAAGCGCAAGCGCAGTACGCCGAGCAGCAGCGCATCGCGCTCGAGGACGAACTGCGCAGCGAGCAGGACCAGCGCGAGCGCGAAGCGCGCGACGCCCAGGAACAGATTGCGCTGCTCAACGAGCGGGTCGCGATGAAGGACGAGCAGCTGGCCCACGTGCACGAAAGCGCGCGCCAGCTGTCGGACTGGGCGCGCGGCGTCGACGAGCGCCTCAAGGCCACCCTGGCCAGCACCTCGTGGAAGGTCACGCGGCCGCTGCGCGGCGCCGGCTCGCTGGTGCAGGCGCTGCGCCGCCCGGGCCTGGCCCGCCGCGTCGTCAACCGCATCACGGCCAACGAACGCGTGCGGCGCCTGGTGATTCCGGTGCTGCGCCGCCATCCGGCCATCAACGAGCGTGTCAGCGCCTCGATCGCCTCGATCAAGCTCGACCCGCCGCAACAGGCGGCGTTCGGCGTCGAGGTCCCCGAAGAACTCAAGGGCCTGCCGCAGTCGGCCCGCACCGTGCTGGCCGACCTGCAACGCGCCCGCGGCAACCAGCAGTCGGATAGTTAAGCCATGCGCATCGTCCTCGATTTTCTCAACGGCCCGGTAGCGCCGGACACCCGGGCGCTGCTGCGCGACCTGGCGCGCCTGGCCGCCGGCCACGAGCTGTGGCTGGCCACGCCGGCCGCCGAAGGCCATGCAACAGATCGCCTGCGCCTGGCCTTCGACGGCCTGGTGCCGCGTGCGCGCGTGCGTCCCTTCATGCTGCCGCTGGACCCTGCCCTGCACGCGCTGCTGCGCGACGGCGCGCTGGCCAGCCTGACGCCCGAGATGGTGGTGACCACAGGCAGCGCGCAGTCCGCGCTGCCGACCGTGGTGGTTGGCGAAGAGCGCGCAGAGCAGCTCTGGGCCCGCATCCAGGCCGCCGTCGCCGCCCGTCCGGCGCCGGTCGTGCCGGCCAAGCGTCCGCGCCTGGCCTATGTCTCGCCGCTGCCGCCGCAGAAATCCGGCATCGCCGACTACAGCGCCGAACTGGTGCCCGAGCTGGCGGCCTGGTACGACATCGAGCTGGTCGTCGACCAGGACCCGGTCGTCGATCCGCGCCTGGCGGCGTTCCCGCAGCGCAGCCCGGCGTGGCTGCGCGCGCATGCGCATGAATTCCAGCGCGTGGTCTACCACTTCGGCAATTCGCCGGTGCACGGCCACATGTTCGAGCTGCTGCGCGACGTGCCGGGCATCGTGGTGCTGCACGACTTCTACCTGTCCAACGTGCTGGACTACCTGGAACACGACCGCGTACTGCCGCAGGGCTTCCTGCGCGCGCTGTATGCTTCGCACGGCTATACGGGCCTGCTCGGCCACCGCCAGGCCGGCCGCAACCGCGGGGTCTGGAAATACCCGGCCAACCGCGGCGTGCTCGATCATGCTACCGGCGTCATCGTCCACTCCGAGTTCCCCAAGCAGCTGGCCGCACAGTGGTATGGCGAAGGCGCCGGCAGCGACTGGCGCAGCGTGCCGCTCCTGCGCGGCAAACCCGAGCACAGCGCCACGCCTGCAGCACGCGCCGCCGCGCGCGCGCGCCTGAAACTGCGCGACAGCGACTACCTGGTCTGCACTTTCGGCATGCTGGGCCCGACCAAGCTCAATGAAGAATTGCTGGACGCCTTCATCGCTTCGCCACTGGCGCACGATCCGCACTGCCAGCTGGTATTCGTGGGCCAGAACGACAGCGGCCGCTATGGCGCCGACCTGCTCAAGAAGATCAAGAACAGTCCCTGCGCCGACCGCATCAGGATCACCGGCTTCGCCGACGCCGCCACCTATGCCGACTACGTGATCGCCTGCGACACCGCGGTGCAGCTGCGCGGCTCCTCGCGCGGCGAGACCTCGGCCGCGGTGCTCGACTGCCTGCTGTACGGCGCGCCGACCATCGTCAATGCGCACGGCTCGACCGCCTCGATCGACCCCGCCCTGGTGCTGATGCTGCCGGACGTGGTCGACCCGACCGAACTGGCCGCCGCGCTGGCGCGCCTGCACGGCGACCCGCAGCTGCGCGCTGAACTCGGCGCACGCGCGCTGGCGTATATGGAAACCGAGCACGCCCCAAGCCACGCCGGCCGCCTGTGCATGGAAGCGATCGAGCACTTCGCCGTGCGCGGCCCGCATGCCGGCTACCGCGCACTGGTGAACGCCGCCGCGCCGCGCTGCGCTGAAGAAGCGCTGCCGGCGCTGGCCGAAGCCATTGCCTTCAATTTGCCTGCGCCGCCGACCCGCCAGTTGCTGGTGGACGTCTCGGCCCTGGTCCAGAGCGACCTCAAGACGGGCATCCAGCGCGTGGTGCGCAGCATCCTGCTGTCCCTGATCGCTACGCCGCCAGCCGGCTACCGGGTCGAGCCGGTGTTCACCACCGGCGGCAACCGCCCTTATCACTATGCGCGCCGCTTCGGCGCGGGCGTGGTGGGCGAAGACCTGCTGCAGCTGGAGGATGCACCGGTCGACCTGCATCCGGGCGACGTGTTCTTCGGCCTGGACCTGTACCTGTCCGGCGTGCACCAGAACGAGCAGCTGCTGCTGTCGATGCGCGACCGCGGGGTCGAAATCTATTTCGTCATGTACGACCTGCTGCCGGTGCTGCGCCCCGAGGTCTTCCCGTTCGGGACCGACCAGGGCTTCGCCGACTTCCTGCGCACCGTGCACAAGGTATCGGACGGGCTGCTGTGCATCTCGCGCGCCGTGGCCGACGAACTGGCGGCCTGGTACGAACAGCAAGGCCTGCAGCGCGAACTGCCCCTGCAATTGGGCTGGTTCCATTTGGGCGCCGACATCAACGCCAGCGCGCCGAGCAAGGGCTTGCCGCCCGACGCGCCGACCGTGCTGGGCGCCTTGGATGCACGCCCGAGCTTCCTGATGGTCGGCACGGTCGAACCGCGCAAGGGCCACGCCCAGGCGCTGGCCGCGTTCGAGCTGCTGTGGGAACGCGGCGTCGACGTCAACCTGGTCGTCGTCGGCAAGCAGGGCTGGATGGTCGAAGCAGTAGCCGAGCGCATGAAGGCGCATCCGGAACTGAACAAGCGTCTGTTCTGGCTGGCCGGTATCTCGGACGAGATGCTGCTCAAGCTGTATGCCGGCGCATCCGCCCTGCTGGCGCCGTCCGAAGGCGAAGGCTTCGGCCTGCCGCTGATCGAGGCGGCTCAACATGGCACGCCGATCATCGCGCGCAGCCTGCCGGTGTTCCGCGAAGTGGCGCGCGAACATGCGCATTATTTCGACGGCTTGGCGCCTGCCGACCTGGCCGCCGCAGTCGAAGCCTGGCTGGAACTGCACCGCGCCGGCCAGGCGCCTGCGTCCACCGGGATGCCGTGGCTGACCTGGGACCAGAGCGCGCTGCAAGCCATCGGCAGCGTGGTGCGCGGCCGCTGGTACCGTACGCTGCCCGGCCACACCAAGGGATCCGGAGCGCGTGATGCATAAGCCGCATGCAAGCGGCAATCCGCGCCCGCTCGTCATCGACCTCGATGGGACGCTGATCCATTCCGACCTGCTGTGGGAATCGCTGGTCCTGTTCCTCAAGAAGCACTTCCTGCGCGCCTGGCAGCTGCCGCTGTGGCTATTCCTGGGCAAGGCCGGCTTCAAGGACAAGATCGCCAGCCAGGTCGAACTCGATCCGGCCGCCCTGCCCTACGACCAGACCGTGCTGGCGCTGATCGCGGCTGCGCGCGCCGAAGGCCGGCAGGTGATCCTGGCCACCGGCGCCCAGCGCCGCTTCGCCGAGCAGATCGCGGCCCATCTGGGCCTGTTCGACCAGGTGCTGGCCACCGATAACGGCATCAACTTCACCTCGCACAACAAGGCGCGCCAGTTGTGCGCGCTGTTCGGCGAGCGTGGTTATGACTACGTCGGCAACTCGCGCGCCGACCTGCCGGTGTGGCTGGCCTGCGAAGGCGCGGTGTCGGTCACCCACAAGCCGTTCCGCCTGTCCGACGGGCGTTCGACGGCGCACTCGGGCAGCGTGCGGGTCGGCGTCCTGAACCCCCTGCTCAAGGCCATGCGGCCGCGCCAGTGGCTCAAGAACCTGCTGGTGTTCGTGCCGATGCTGGCCGGGCACGAGTTCGACCTGTGGACCCTGAACGCGTCGCTGATCGCCTTTGTCGCGTTCTCGCTGTGCGCCTCGAGCGCCTACCTGCTTAACGACGCGCTCGACGCCCAGGACGACCGCGTCCACCCGACCAAGCACACACGCCCGATCGCGTCCGGCGCGCTGCCGCTGCCGGTCGCCTTGACGACCAGCCCCCTGCTGGCGCTGGCCGCGATCGGCCTGTGCGCCTGGTTCAGCCCCCTGCTGCTGCTGGTCGTGCTGATCTATTTCGTGAGCACGGTGGCGTATTCCATCGTCCTCAAGCGCTTGCTGATGGTCGACATCGTCACGCTGGCGATCCTGTACACGCTGCGTGTGCTGGGCGGCAGCGCGGCGACGGTGATCGCGCCGTCGTTCTGGCTGCTGGCGTTCTCGTTCTTCATCTTCCTGAGCCTGGCCCTGCTCAAGCGCCACAGTGAGCTGTTCAACCTGCAGCGCGACGGCAAGGAAAAGACGCGCGGGCGCGGCTACACCACCGCCGACAAGGCGCCGATCGGCATCATGGGCGTGAACACCGCCTTCGTGTCGGTACTGGTGTTCATGCTGTACTTTAATTCGTCGAACGTGCTGGAACAGTACCGTACCCCCGAGTGGCTGGGCGGCATCCTGCCGCTGCTGGTGTTCTGGCTGGGCCGCCTGTGGGTGCTGGCCTTCCGCGGCGAAGTGAACGAAGACCCGGTGCTGTACGTCAGCAAGGACAAGGTCAGCTACGTCGTGATCGCCCTGTGCCTACTCCTGTCGACCCTCGCCTCCCTCTGAGCCCATGACTTTCCCGACCCTGTTCGCCTCAATCAACCGCTGGCGCTTTCCGCTCCTGATGGCCATGTTCATGGCCTGGCTGGTGGCGACGCACGCGCCGGCCTACCGCGGCGACCTGGTCGAATACACGCTCGATACCGTGGCGATTGCCAGTCACGGCACGCCGGATATCCGCCTGGAAGACATCGACCGCACCCGCGCCCTGCTCGGTCCAGCGTACAACTATCCATTCGACCAGCTCGAGCGCGGCATGCGCGCAGGCGACGCCGACCTGTATGCGGCCTTCGCGCGCGGCAAGGGTGGCGACGTGTATCCGGTCCACTTCTTCGGCTATTCGCTGCTGGCGGCCGTGCCGTTCAAGGTCATCGATGTGCTGGGCGGCTCGCCTTTCAAGGCCTTCCTGGTGGTGAACCTGGCGGCCGTGTTCGTGCTCGGCCTGGCGCTGCGCCACTTCTTCTGCTGCGAGTCGCGGGCCTGGGCCGGCCTGGGCCTGTTCATGCTGTGTGGCGGGGCCCTCTACTGGCAGTGGACCAGCCCCGAATGCCTGAGCGCCGCGCTGCTGCTGGCCGGCCTGCTGTACTTCACCGGCGGCGCGCCCGTGCGCGGCGCCGTGCTGGCGGGCCTGGCCAGCTGGCAGAACCCGACCATCCTGTTCTTCTTCGGCTTCGCCCCGCTGCTGAAATTGTGCCTCGACTGGCAGGCCGGTATCGGCCTGGCGGCCAATCTGCGCGCGCAGCTCACGCGCCGCAACATCGTCGGACTGGCGGCCGGAATCGCGGTGTTTGCCGTGCCGGTGCTGTTCAACCTGATTGAGTACGGGGTACCGAACATCATCGCGCGCAAATTCTCCGACCCGACCCTGGTCGGCGGCACGCGGCTGTTCTCCTTCTTCTTCGACCTGAACCAGGGCATGGCGATCGGCCTGCCGGGTCTCTTGGGGGCGGTGCTGCTGTGGACCACCACGACCGGCGCCCGCGCGCGCTGGGTACTGGCCCTGGCCGTACTGTTCCTGCTGGCGCTGGCGGTGCCGGCGCTGGCGGTGCTGAACTGGAATTCGGACGCCGCCGGCATGATGCGCTATGCCTTCTGGTCGTCGATGCCGCTGGTGTTCGTGCTGCTGGCCGTGCTGCGCACGCGCGCCTGGCCGGCGGCGCTGATCGCCGGCGTGGCGGCGCTGCAGGCCGGCGCCATGGTGCACGCCGACAGCTATCCCTACACGGCCTTCAGCCCGCTGGCCACCCGGGTCATGGCGCAGGCGCCCGGCCTGTACCACCCGGAGCCGGAAATCTTCGCCGAGCGCGCCGGCAACCACGACAACTACATCAGCCCCGACAAGGTGTACACCTTGCGGCTGGACGGCGCGCTGGTGAAGACCCTGGTCAACGCTTCCAATCCCGGCGCGGACGCCGCCGTGTGCGGCGCCGGCGCCCTGATCGCGCCCGACAATGCGATGACCGACAGCACGCGCGGCTGGCGCTATATCGACGGCGCCGTGCGCTGCGTGGCGGGTGAGCTGATCCAGCGCAGCTTCCAGTTCGACGACTTCCGCGCCCGGCGCCAGGTCGCATTGAGCCAGGGCTGGAGCAGCCTCGAAGAGAACGGCCCGGGCTGGAACGGCGCCTGGTCCGACGGCGCCCGTTCGCAACTGGTGCTCGAGGTGGGCGAGCTGCGCGCCCAGCAGATCCTGGTCAGCGGCAGCTATCTCCAGAACCAGGGCCGCACCCGCGTGCGCGTCAATGGCGTCGATCTGGGCTGGCATCAGCTGGACCGCGAAGGTCCGCTGACGCTGCCTGCCGCGGCCAGCCAGGGTCCAAAGCTGGTCGTCGACCTCGAACACGAATCACCGCGCTCGCCCGGCGCTACCGACCCGCGCCAGCTTGCCTTCTTCCTGCGCGAAATCAATCTGCGCGCCGCGCCTGCTCCCAAGACATGAACCATCCAATCACTTCCATTGCCCCCACGATCGCCGTCGTAATCCCGAGCTACCGCGTCACGCGCCACATCATCGGCGTGATCGCCGGTATCGGTCCCGAGGTCGCGCGCATCTACGTGGTCGACGACAAATGCCCGGACGCCAGCGGCGCCTTCGTGCGCGCCAACTGCAGTGACCCGCGCGTGACGGTGGTCGAGCATGCCGAGAACCAGGGCGTGGGCGGGGCCGTGATGACCGGCTACCGCGCCGCGATTGCCGACGGCGCCCGCGTGATCGTCAAGATCGACGGCGACGGCCAGATGGACGCCGCCCTGCTGCCCGATTTCGTGGCCCCGATCCTGGCCGGCGAAGCCGACTACACCAAGGGCAACCGCTTCTTCGACCTCGAACAGATCCGGCAAATGCCGCCGCTGCGTCTGTTCGGCAATGCGGTGCTGTCCCTGATGACCAAGCTGTCGTCGGGCTACTGGAATCTGTTCGACCCGACCAATGGCTATACCGCGATCCACGCCGATTGCGCGCGCCATCTGCCGTTCGACAAGATCAGCCGCCGCTACTTTTTCGAGACCGATATGCTGTTCCGCCTGAACACGCTGGGCGCGGTGGTGGCCGACGTGCCGATGGACGCCAAGTATGGCGACGAGGTGAGCAACCTGAAGATCTCGCAGGTGGTCACCGAATTCGCCGCCAAGCACGTGCGCAACCTGGGCAAGCGCCTGTTCTATAACTACTACCTGCGCAGCATGTCCCTGGCCTCGCTCGAGCTGCCGCTTGGCCTGCTGCTGACGACCTTCGGCACCGTCTACGGCCTGCTGCACTGGATCGATTCGGCCGCCAGCGATGTCGCCACCCCGGCCGGCACCGTGATGCTGGCCGGCCTGCCGGTGATCATGGGCGTGCAGCTGATCCTGGCCTTCCTGGCCTACGATATCGCCTCGGTGCCCACCCGCCCGCTGCACAAGAAGACGCTGTTCCGACGGGCCGCTCCATGATCGCCACCCTGATGCGCCAGCGCCAGTTCATCATTTTTGTCGCCGGCGGCACCATGTGCGCGCTGATCGACGTCGGCCTGATGCACCTGCTGCTCTCGCTCGGCGTGCACTATTCGCTCGCGGCCAGCGCCGGCTTCGGCACAGGCCTGCTGGTGAATTACGCCTTCCATACCCGGGTCACCTTCGGCGCCAGCGCCAGCGCCGGCAACTTCGCGCGCTTCCTGTGCGTGATCGCCATGAATTACTCGATGATGCTGGTGTGCGTGGCGCTGTCCGCCCATTTCCTCGACAACCCGCTGGTCGGAAAACTGCTGTCCTTGCCAATCACGGCAATCAACGGCTACTTCCTCAGCAAACACTGGATCTACAAGTGATGCGCTTCGCTCCCGTCCAGCACGACCCGGCCACCATCGCGCGCTACGGCGCGCTGTTCGCGGCCTGCTTCCCCGGTGTGAACAAGTTCACGCCGGCCTATCTCGACTGGCTGTACCTGGCCAATCCCGACGGCCAGGCGGTCGGCTTCGATGCCTGGGACGGCGAAAACCTGGCGGCCCACTACGTCTGCATCCCGGCGCGCGCCTGGGTCGAGGGCCGCGAAGTGACGGTGCTGCTGTCGTTGAATACTGCCACGCACCCCGACTACCAGGGCAAGGGCCTGTTCACCAGGCTGGCCGCGATGACCTTCGAGGCCGGCGCGGCGGCCGGCTACGACGGCGTGTACGGCGTGGCCAACGCCAACAGCACGCCCGGCTTCGTGCGTAAACTCGGTTTCCAGCTGGTGCGTCCGCTGGAGGCGCGGGTCGGCCTGGGCCGGCTACGCCACGGCGCGCGCCCCGTTCCTGAGTCGCTGTCGTTCGAGCGCAGCTGGAGCGAGGCGGCGCTGGCCTGGCGCTGCGCCAATCCGCACAACCCGGTGGGCCGGCGCGACAGCGCGGCGCGGCGCCAGTTCTACGCGGCCGCCATGGGCAGCCACCTGCCGGCGTACGCCGAACTGGGTCCGGCGTCGTCCACGGCCAATCCTGGGCCGAAGCTGGCGCTGTCGCCGCTGCGCCTGTTCATCGGCCTGGCGCCGGACAGCAGCGCCAATTACTGGAACTACGCCAGCATCCCCATGAAACTGCGGCCGTCGCCGCTGAACCTGATCTACCGCTCGTTCACCGAACGCGTCACCGCGCTCGATCCAGGCCGCATTCAGTTCAGCTTCCTCGACTTCGATGCCTACTGAGCCCCTGCGCGCGGTCGCGCTATTCCTGTTCGCGCACCAGGACGACGAGTTCGGCGTGCTGCAGCGGATCGCGCATTACCGCGCGCGCGGCGTGCGCGTGGCCTGCGCCTACCTCACCGACGGCAATACCGCGAGCGCGTCCAGCGCGCGCCGCAATGCCGAGTCGCGCGCGGTGCTGGCCCGGCTCGGGGTCGACCCGCGCGACATTGCCTTCGCCGGCGAGGAGCTGGGCATTGGCGACGCCCGGCTGCCCCTGCACCTGGCGCAAGCCGACGCCTGGATCGGCCGCTGGCTCGATAGCCACATCGCCATCGAGGCCCTGCACGTGACGGCCTGGGAAGGCGGCCACCATGACCACGACGCGCTGCACGCGCTGGCGGTTGGCCAGGCCGAGGCGCGCGGCCTGCTCGCGCGCACCTGGCAGTATTCGCTGTACCAGGCCGCTGGCCTGCCCGGCCCGCTGTTCCGGGTGCAGACGCCGCTGGCCGCCAACGGCCCGGTCGACAAGATTGATATTCCCTGGGGCGATCGGCTGCGCAACCTGCGCTGCTGCCTGTCCTATCCGTCCCAGCGGATGACCTGGATCGGGCTGTTCCCGCCGGTGGCCTGGCGCACCCTGGTGGGCGGCGTCGAAGCGCTGCAGCCGGTGCACCCGGGCCGCATCCTCGAGCGTCCGCATGCGGGCCCGCTGTACTACGAAAAACGCCGCTTCTTTACCTGGGAAAGAATGCAGGATTGCCTGGCGCGCTGGCGCGCCGGCCTGCCGCCCGCTTGATTTCCGATCGCATCCACCCGACCCCACCATGACCGCATTCGACCGACAAGCACCCGCTCACTCAGGCGTCCGGCTCGCCGTTGCCGCGCTGTTCGCCGCGATCACCGCCTACCTGATCCTGCGCACCTGGGGCACCCAGCCGCAGATCATGGCCGACGAGTGGTCCTACAGCCGCATGGCGCGCCTGCAGGACCTGGGCGAGTCGATCGTGCCGTCCTGGCTCTACCTGTGGCTGGCGCGCGGCAGCAATGCCTGCGGTACCCGCTTCTATGATTGCATCCACGTGGCCAATGTGGTGTTCATGGTGGCCGCGGCGCCGTTCGTGTACGGCATCGGGCGCCAGGTTGCCGGCCGCGCCGTGGCGCTGGCGATCGCGGTCGCCGCCACCCTGGCGCCGCTGAACCTGTACACCACCTATTTCATGCCCGAGACGGCGTACTACTTCGGCTTCTGCGTATTGAGCTGGGTGGCGCTGGCGCGCGTGCGCTGGCATTGGCTGCAATGGAGCCTGGCGCTGGGCGTGGTGCTGGGCCTGATGTCGCTGGTGAAGGTGCATGCGCTGTTCCTGGTGCCGCCACTGGTGCTGTTCATGCTGTATGCGCGTTGGGTAGTTGGGACTTCCGCCGGATCATGGCTGCTGCCGGCCGTGGGCTCGGTGGCCATGACGCTGGGCAGCGCCGCCCTGGTGAAGTTCGGTCTCGGCTGGCTGATCGCGGGCGCCGCCGGCGGCCAGCTGCTGGGTGGCTTCTACCAGGCCAATGCCAATTCGGCCGGCGCGCGCACGCTGGCCGACACGGTCGGCCCGGTGCTGGTCAGCGGCCAGGGCCACCTGATGGTGCTGGCGACGCTGGTGCCGCTGCCGCTCGCGGTCCTGCTGTTCGGCGTGCTGAAAAAGCCGGTGCGCGCACAGGCCGGCCTGCCCGAGCGCGCCAGCAACCTGTTACATGTCTGGACCCTCCTGGTGATGGGCGCCCTGGTCTGCGTTACCGTATTGTTCACCGCGTCGCTGGTCAATCCCGGCGCTCCGGCCGACGAAGGCGTGCGCCTGCACATGCGCTACTACAGCTTCGCGCTGCCGCTGCTGTGGCTGGTTGCGGCGGCAACCCTCGGCCGGCGTGATTCCCCCCTGCGGCCGGCGCTGCGCTGGGCCATCGTCGCCGTCATCGCGCTGTTCATGGTGCTGGCGCTGGTCAAACTGCCGGCTTACTCGTACAACCCGGTCGACGGTCCCGACATCTTCAAGTTCAAGCCAAGCGGCTGGCAGGGCCGCGCGATCCTCGCCATCGGCCTGGTCACGCTGCTGGCCTGGGCCATGGGCAAGCTGCTTGCGGCGCGCCTGTTCCTGTTCCTGGCGCTGCCCCTGATCATCGTCGGCGGCCTGTCGTCGTCGCACTACATCACGGCCACTTACAACCACGAGGTCACCGCGGCCGACCGCGCCGGCGCCGCCGTTCTGGCCACGGTGCCGGTTGCCGAGCGCAAGTACCTGACGGTGGCCGGCTTCAATGCGATCGAGATGATCCGCGCCCAGTTCCACATCGACGACAAGGATACCGAGCTGCTGCTGCTGGACGAGAACGCGCCGATCGCCGAAGAAGAACTGCCGGCCCACCACAAGTGGTTGCTGGTGATGCGCCAGCACGCCATGCCGCCGGCCTACAAGCCGGTGCTGGCCACCGATGAATTCTCGCTGTACCGCCTGAGCGTGCCCGAGAGCCGCATCGGCCGTATCGATTTCACGCAGCCGCCGGGCGGTCTGGTGGAGCGTGTCGAAGGCCTGTCGCATCCGGAATCGTTCGGCGCCTGGTCGAACGGCAAGCAGGTGGTGCTGCACCTGAATACGGTGTTGCCGAAAAAGGTGAGGATCAAGATTCGCGCGTCGAGCTACGCCGACAATGCGGACCAACCCTTCATGCTGCGCATCGGCGAGGCCAGCGCCAGCTTCAGGATGCCGCACCACCCGATGAAGAACGTGCTGCTCACGCTCGACACCGACGGCGCCCAGCGCAGCATCGTGATCGAGGTGCCGCATCCGGTGTCGCCGCTCGAAGTGGATGGCTCGCAGGACACCCGCAAGCTGGGCATCGCCCTGGGCGAAATCGTGATCGCCACGCCGCTGCCGTAAGTTGCGTCAAACCCGCCATGCAGGCCGCCCGGCCTGCATGGCGTCGCGCCTTATTTCTTGGCGCTGTCCTCGTTAGAACCGGCACGCCGCTGGCGCGGCTGCGGCTCAAGGTCAAGTGGCTAGACTACCTCGATGCGCTGCTCGACTCCCGGGCGGTGCGCCCTGCCGCCAAACGGGTTGATGTGCACCGCAATACGGCGTTTCGCTGGCGCCACCGCTTTCTTGAGCGGGTCATCAACAGATAACGATGACAGCGCCTATTTATTCTCCAGCGCCTTCTGCTCTTCGGCGAACCTGGCGCCGATATACAGGTCGCCTTCATAGCTCAGGTGATTGGTGTCGCGGTACATCAGCGCGCGATCGATCATTCCCTTGCAGTGCTGCTCGTCGCAGAAGTACCTGGCGGGCGCGAAGGTTTTCACGGTCGGGAACTCCTTCAATACCGACGCCACGATCTCGTTGTGCTCCTGCACGGACTGCTCGTAAGCGGCGACATCCATGGTGCAGTCGCGGTTGGTCGTCGAACTGGCCACGCCCGCGCGCGGGATGCAGGCGCGTGGATCGAAGTTCAGCGTCGGCACATCGTAGAAGTAGATGACTTCCTTGTCCGCCGCCAGCAAGGCGTGCAGCGTCGCGCGGAACTGCTCGATGAGCCGCTTGCCGTCGTCGGTCGTCCGCGTGTGCTTGAGGATCGTCGAGATCATGACCTTCCTGATGCTGTCGGTCGACAGCACCAGCTCGATCATATGCGGCGTGGCCGCCTGATAGTGGTCGATCAGGCTCGCCGGCACGCCGAGCAGCGGAATCGCGGTGCCGAAATAGACCAGGTTCTCGCCGCGCGCCTTGTGGTACGCCATCAGGCCGGAGACGACGTGGTAGGCGTGGCTGTCCCCAATCAGCGCCACCGTCGGCGCGGCGCCGATCTGCGCCTTGAGGCAGTATTGGTAGATCGTGTCGAAGCCGTATTCCCGCTTGCAGGCGGCGGCGTTCTCGCGGTCTTCGACGATGATCAGGGACTTCTGGAAGTTGGCGTTATCGACGATCCGGGCGCGCAGCGGGAAACCTTCGTTCTGGTAGATCCAGGCGCCGGCGGCGCCAATGGCCGCCACCAGCAGCGTGAGCACGATGGCCACGCGCGCCCCATGATGGCGGCGCTGGCGGATCGGCTGCTCGATCAACCCATACGTCAGCCAGGCCAGCAGTACCGCAGCGCCGACCGCCACGATGCGGATCTGCAGCGCCGGCACGCCCGACTCGACGACCTGGGCAAACGACAGCAGCGGCCAATGCCACAGGTACAGCGGATAACTGATCAGGCCGACCCAGACGATTAATGGGTTGGACAGGATGACCCGGTTCACCCATGCGCGCGGGCCGGCGGCGATCAGGCAGGCCGCGCCCAGGGTCGGCAGCAGCGCCCACCAGCCGGGGAAGCCTTTGCCGCCTTTCACCAGCAGGCAGGCGCAGGCGATCAGCACCAGGCCGGCGCCCGAGAGCGCATTACGCCGGACCGCGCTGTTCGCCACCGCCGCCAGGACTGGTGCGTTACGCAAGGTCAGGCAGGCCAGCAGTGCGCCGACCAGCAATTCCCACGCGCGGCTGGCGATCGAATAAAACGTCGCGCTCGGGTATTGCTCGATGCCGCCGATATTGATGGCGAACGAGACCAGCAGCAGGCCGACGGTCAGCCACACGATATTGGCGCGCAGGCGCAGGGCCAGCGCCAGCAGGATCGGCCAGAAGATATAGAACTGTTCTTCGATCCCCAGCGACCACAGGTGCAGCAGCGGCTTGGTCTCGGCCGCGACGTCGAAGTAGCCCACCTCGAACCACAGGAACACGTTCGACAGGAAGGTCGACCCACCGACCACGTGCTTGCCGAGCAGTTTCAGTTCATCGGGGAACAGGGCGATCCAGCCGAATGCCAGCGACGACCCGAGCACCAGGATCAGCGCCGGGAAGATGCGCCTGGCGCGGCGCGCGTAGAAGTGTGCGTAGCTGAACGTCCCGTTCGCGAATTCGCCCACCAAAATGGTCGAGATCAGGTAACCGGAAATCACGAAAAAGATATCGACCCCGATGAAGCCACCGGTGAGCAAGGTAGGAAAAGCGTGGAACAGCACGACGATCAGCACGGCGATGCCGCGCATGCCATCGATATCGGGCCGGTAGACGAGATGCTGGGCAGCGACAAGTGCCTGGCGTTCGGTATGCAAAATCAGCTCCTGACGGTGAGCTTGTGGCGTGATATGTACTCGACACCAACAAGATAGCCATAAAAGAAACATTATCGCACGTAAATTTTCTACCTTTGTAAATATGGATACGGCTGCCTTCGCCATGGCAGCTCTGTGCGGACGCGAACGGAATCGCGCCAGACAGGCCGGGTAAAGTGAAGGTGAACAGGTTGGCGATGATCGCCGCCCAAGCGCAAGGACGCCGCCATGGTACTCGGACCACCAAAAGACGATACGCTCAAGAAAGAGCTTGAAGTGCAGGGCGATGGTCAGAGCCTGGGCGTGCCAGCCAATGCCGAGGTCGAAGGCAATGCCATCCACCCGATGGGCGAGCCAGAAGACAATCCGGGCATCAATCACTGGCAGGCCACCTATATCGAACGCGAAGGCTTGCAAGACCGCGGCAACATCTTCTTCGCCGCGGTCGAGATGACCCGCATGCCGATGCTGATCACCGATCCGCGCCAGGACGACAACCCGATCGTGTTCGCCAACGGCGCCTTCCTCGACCTGACCGGCTACCGGCAAGAGGACATCATGGGCCGCAACTGCCGCCTGCTGCAAGGCCCCGATACCGACCGCGCCACCGTGGTCGAACTGCGCCGCGCCGTGGACGAGGCGCGCGCGGTCTCGGTCGACCTGCTGAACTACAAGGCCGACGGCACGCCGTTCTGGAACGCCCTGTTCTTCGGCCCAATCTTCGACAAGCAAGGCCAGCTGCTGTACTTCTTCGCCTCGCAGATGGACATCACCGAGCGCTACCAGCACCAGCAGTCCTCGCTCCAGGCGCAGAAGATGGAAGCCATCGGCCAGCTCTCGGCCGGCATGGCGCACGACTTCAACAACCTGCTGCAGGTCATCAACGGCAACCTGCAACTGGCGCTGCTGGCCACCGGCAACCAGCACAAGGCGGTCGACCCGGTCAAGCGCGCCCAGCGCGCGACCATGCAGGCTGCCAAGCTGACCGAGCAGCTCCTGACCTTCGCGCGCAAGCAGCGCCTGGAACCCAAGCGCCTGAGCCTGAACAGCCTGGTGGTCGAGTTTTCCGACATGCTGGTGCGTACCCTGGGCGACCGGGTGGACCTGCGGCTCGACCTGAAACCCGGCCTGCCGGCCTGCACCATCGACCCGACCTACCTCGAGATGGCGCTGCTCAACGTGGTGCTCAATGCGCGCGACGCGATGCCGGACGGCGGCGCCGTCACGGTAGGCACTGCGGTGGTGACCGACAGCCGGCGCCGCCTGCTCAATCTGCCGGCCGGCGAGTACGTGTGCATCTGCGTCAACGACGAAGGCCAGGGCATGTCGCCCGAGGTCAAGCGCCGCGCCACCGAGCCGTTCTTCACCACCAAGGGTCCGGGCACCGGCCTTGGGCTCGCGATGGTGCACGGCTTTGTCCAGCAGTCGCACGGCCGGCTCGATATCGAGAGCGCACCAGGCGAGGGCACCCAGGTGCGGATGGTGTTCCGCGTGGCCGAGCAGACTGCGGGCGACGACCCGTCGCAGGCGGAACGGCGCGGCGGCACGCCGGACGAACCGGCGCAGCGGCCCTGCCGCATCCTGGTGGTGGAAGACAATGAGGACGTACGCGAACTGGCCGAAGAGATGCTGGCCATGGCCGGCTATGAGGTGGTATCGGCGCCCAGCGGCGAGCGCGCGCTGGGCATCCTCGAGAATGGCCTGCAGCCCGACCTGCTGTTCACCGACGTCATCATGCCAGGCGGGATGAATGGCCTGGAGCTGGTCGAGCGCGTGCACGCCAAGCGTCCCGGCCTGCCGGTGCTCATCACCACCGGCTATATGGACGAGCTGCCGGGCCGCGGAGGACGCCGCGAAGGCCTGGACGTGCTGGCCAAGCCCTACCAGCACCAGGCCTTGCTGGACCGGGTCGGCGCGGCGCTCAAGCGCGCGGCCTAGCAATGGCCATGTAGTGACAATCGACTCGCTGTCGTAAATAGGCATCGCCAATCGGTGTTTTCTACACGCCGATGAAGTGTTTGTTCAATTTCCTGATATGCTTTCGCAAAAGAAATATTTCTTTGCAAAAACTATGTCCGGAATTGCAACACTACATGCAGCGAGCCAGCTGAGGCTCGGCACCATCGGCCTCGCGGCCAAGGATGTCGCCTACATCCGCGCCTTGTTGCGCCTGTACACGCACACCGCCAAGCTCGCATGGGTGCTGGCCGACCAGCCGCCCTACCAGGCGGTGGTGACCGACCGCACCGCGCGCGCCGGCGATCCGGCGTGGTTCGCGCAATTTACGGGGCCGGTGCTGACCCTGGTCGAGCCGCCCGGCGCACCGGAGGACGATACGGTTGCCTACCCGGTCCATGCCGAGCAGTTGCGGACCTGGCTGGCGCGGCGCCAGCAGGATCTGCATGCGCCTGCGTCCAGGGCAGCGCCCGCGCCGGCAGCCGCACCAAACGTGACCGCACCCGCTGCTGCAGCCAGCGCCGCAGTCCCGGCAGCAGCGGGCGAACTCCGCTTCAAGCTGCGCCGCTGGCCCTCCCCGGCCCTGCTGCAGGGCGACCCCTCGCACCTGAAGATCGCAACGCTGTTGTCGCGCAATGCCCTCGGTATCGCGCGCCTGGCCGCGCTGAGCGGACAACCGGAAGACGCGTGCCGCCGCTTCCTGGTGACACTGCAGCAGGCCGGCTTGCTGGTCGAATCCGTGGCCTCCGGCAGTACGCCGGGCCATGCCAATGCGCCGGCCGCGCCTGCCGCCGCGCCAGTCCGGGCCGGGTTGCTCGCCAGCCTGCGTCGTCACCTGGGTTTG
>Ga0265797_10001332_pt1 | contig 43539 bp, 40 predicted proteins | sample P2T30metagenome_FD_192433 | JGI IMG/M metagenome (GOLD analysis project Ga0265797, IMG submission 192433) | Plant litter microbial communities from East Loma Ridge, Irvine, California - P2 T30 | ecosystem: Environmental > Terrestrial > Plant litter > Unclassified | place: USA: California...
GAAATCGCCCTCGAGGTACCATGCCGCTCTTTGCCCTTAAACGTCCACACCCAATTCTCCATGCGCTTACCGCTTAGACCTTGACAGTCTTCCTCGATGCCGCTCTCACCAAGAAATACACGAATCCTAGCTCCGACATCATATCTGTTCTTACGGGGCTCAACGATGCGGACGCCGTTATGACGGATTTTGTAGCCACGCTGGATACGGCTATACGGGGTGGACGTGATGGTATGTTTTATCGTCAAGACCCCAAGGATTATCGATACTGACATCGACATGGCAGTTGCCTTGCGCCTGAGGGCCGTTCGAGCGACTCTGAGTATAACCGCCGCTGGCTTTCAGACTGCGCTGCCGAGTTACTTTACGCATCGCGATCTGTTCCCGAGTCTCATGAAGGTATGTTAGGTTGTTATATATATACATGGACAAACTAACTCAGCAATCCACACAGTACATCTCCGACTGTCCCTCGACCCCTCAAGTCGTCCCCGCCCTCTATCTCCTCGGCCTCCTCACAAACTACAACAAATTCGAATTTCAAAACCCGTATCGCCTGCGTCTCGACGACTTTGTCAACGACGCCATCATACAGGACATGGTGAGCTGTTTCGGCGACACGTGTAGGAAGCTGAGAGATAGCTATGTAGCTGTGCAAGATGATATGCCCGAAGGTTGGAGTCTGGGATCTACACTTAGTTATATTGGCTTGGGGGCGCTGGCGGGGAGTGGGAGTAGGCCAACGACGCCAACACCGGCGGCCCCTGAAGAGGCAAAGAGCCTCTTTGCTGCATTGTGAGTAACATGTCCTCTTCTTCTTCTGCTTCTGCTTGCTATGCCCACAGCTAACATCTCTTCCTCCCCTTTTCCCAGACCTGGTCCGGAAATCGGCATCCTCCTCTCTGTCTACGACTTCGCAAACGCGAATAAAGTCTTTTGCTTCAACCTCGTCAAATCTACCCCCAACGCCTCGTCCGACGCCGCAGCAGCCTCACCATCCCCCCTCAGCGCGTACCTCTCTTTGACGAGCTACATGTTCCAGCATGCACACAGGAGTGCGAGGGCGGCGCTGTACACATACCTCAGTCTCTTCGTGCTGCAAATACTTGTCGAGGACCAGACGCTCGCGAAGCGTCTGTGCAGTGAGGAAAGTAAACTGGACGTAAGGTTGTGTCGACAGCGACAACCTTATTTGCCGGTTGTGAGGGGGGAGAGGGTGCCAGGTGCTGTTGTGTTGGACATGATGAGTGATGCTATCAGTCATAATCTAAGGAGACGGTTGGATGTGGATTTTTACATGTGAGTCTATTCTACAATCTGCTATCCGGGAAAGGCGGGAGGAGGAAGATATGAAAGGAGAACGACTAACACTTTTTCTTTTTACAGCCTCTGTCTCGGTGTCCTATTGCGTCTGCTGTCCCACCTCAGTCGGACAAAAACGCGCATCACGTACCATTGGGCAGAACTCTGGCGAACTCTCCTCTCCTTTGTCCGCTTCCTCACCACGTACGAAAGCGACATCAAGAGCAACTACAAATCCAACAAGATGATTGACCTGCTCGTCAACCTCCTCGCTTTTGCCCTGTCGAGCGGCGAAAACTTCTTACCGGATCCAGCCGCGTACGACGACCTCTTCTACAAGCTCGTCGAGAGTGGCGATACCCTCGTCAAGTTCCGAGACGCGTTTGCTTTGGGGAAACAGGGGTCCATGCAGACGCTGATTAACGTGTCGAATCACTATCAGGCCTTGTTGAATGACAAGGGCAAGGCGAGGAAGCATCTTAGTCCGCAGGAGGTGCACGCGGTTATCAAGCAAGGGTATGAGACGTTGAGTATTGACGCGAGTGAGGGATTGGATCGGTGGGACAAGTTTCGTGAGGCCGACCACAAGTCAACGTTGAAGAAGATTGCCAGGGTTGTTGTGGAGGATGCTAGGGGATTAGGTGGCGAGTAGTGGACGATAGTTGAGCAATTAATTCAAGCAAAAAAAAAAGTGGTTGCACCGTCGGGGAGAGAGGACTGGTGTATGTGTTGACTTCACCATTTGAAGAATATAACAATCTGATACTCGATGGGTATGTAAGCTTCCAGTCCTCCCGTCCAACCCGAGACCTTTGCATGGTTTCCCAGCTGCACACACCCTCCTCACGCCTTGTAAAGCGTATCCAAAAAGCCCTTGGCCAAGTCGACGACGACACTCTTATTGGGCAAGCTTCCCGCCACACCGTACAGTGCCGCGGTATCGCCCTTGACAGCGCCTTTTGCGCCTTTTCCTTCAGCGATACGCTTGCGCTCCGCATCCCTAACCTCCTCTGTAACCTCGACAAGATCCTCAATCAACTTGTCCACAACGGCGACAATGGGCAGGGTAACAGCGACATGGATAGCGGGCGGACTCTGCAGGGCATTCAAATGCCAGCCCTTGTTCGACATGCCATCAGCAATGTCGTAGATATCCAGCGTGTTGGACAAGAAAGCCACGACGGAGACTTTGGGCTGTCCGATAATTTTCAAATCAGGAGATAATTGCGGGTTCTCGCGGATAGCAGTTTCAATCTTCTTCATGCCGCCGACAATCTTGTGGCAGGCGTCGAGATAGCCGTTGCTGCCTTGCTTGACGAGCGAGGCCCAGCACCCTGCAATGAGAGCGCCAGGGCGAGAACCGGCAATGGAAGGCGATGCGTAAACGCCGCCGGACCAGTCAGGCGAGATGAAGTACTGGTATTTGCGGTAGACGTCGGAGCGGTACAACACCGTCGAGTTGCCCTTTGGCGCAAACCCGTATTTGTGTGTGTCGCAGGATATGCTTGTTACGCCTGGGAGACGGAAGTCAAAAGGGTCAAAGTCGAAACCTGCTTTGGGTAGCATGGGGATGATGAAAGAACCCAAGCAACAGTCCACGTGTAGCGGGATCTTCTTCTTGACAGCGAGCTTGCTCAGCCCAGAGATGTCGTCGATGATGCCGTGGGGGAAGTTGGGGGCAGAGCCAACCAAAAGCACAGTATTTGGGTTGATCAGCCGGGAGACGGAGGGCAAGTGGACTTTGTAAGATGGGGCTTTGCAGGACACGAGATGCATTTTGATCTTGAAGTATTCGCATGCCTTGCGGAAGGCTGTGTGTGCGGTTTCTGGCAAGATCATCTCGGGAGACGAGACGCCGCGCTCGTGGTAGGCTTTGTTGCGGGCAGAGAGACATGCCATGAGAATGGATTCTGTGCCGCCCGAGGTAGTCACGCCGGCCGCGTCTTCGGGTGCGTTGAAGAGGGAGAGCACCATGGCTACGATCTCGGCTTCCATCTTCCTCACACCAGGGAACACATCAGGGTGGATGGGGTTCGCAACGGTGAACTTGCCAAACGCCTCGGTTTGCAGTCTGATCAGCTCGTCCCCGCCGTGGTATACCGCGCCGCTGACTCGTCCGTCTTCCCATCGCGTGTGCTCCATGTCGGCCAGTTCACCCAGCTTCTTGCGCACCTCTTCTTCGCTCCATCCTTCAGCGGGTAGACTGGTGATGCGCTCGACGCCGGGCCCGCTCGGAACAAGCTTGCGTTCGAGCTTCAGGAGAGATTCAGAGACTTGGGCTTGTACTTTGTCGCGCACACCGGGCAGTCGGAGGAAGATGCCGTAGAGGTAGCGGCGGATGCTGATGTAGGCATCGCTGATGGAGCCGAAGATGCCGCGACCTTTGAGTTGGTAGAAGGTGATGCGTGTCCAGCGGAGGAGGAAGAGGACAAAGATGATGTTGCGCAGACTGTATACCCATGTCAGTACACTGTGTTTCCTTATCGCTATTGCAAGCGCGCATACACATCGATGTTCAGGGCGACGAGCTGGCCATTAGCGGAGCTCTTCCGCGCGTTGAACGTATCGCGTAGACTGACGGGCAATCGCGAGGAGCCAGGCATCGTGGGCTTAGTGGGGAGTACACTCTAGGTCGGCGCCAGAAGCATACTGTGGGAGCAGGAATGCGAAGCCGGCAAGGCGCATTGATTAAGCATTGCCAGAGGGCTTGCCTGCTACGTCAAGCGTCGTCTATCACATGTCATGTCTCGGAGCGCCAAGACACCCGTTGCCGACCGCCTTAACGGTTTAGAAGCGGGGCATTGCTACTTTGGGAGACAACATCACAAAATGGCAGCTCGGATGCATCATCACTGTGATAGTACTCGGATTGTGCATTACGACGAATGCCATTGGACATGGCTAGATCGGGTCACCGAAACTGACCACCATCATGTGTCCTCGCACACGCATTCAGTATCGCATCCCGGCCAACAGACAACAGAAAGAGCATGGGTGGGAATCAAGATTCCTAAGCTGTATCAGGCATCATCAATGCTAGGGGTTGTAAAGGGTCTTGCAAGCAACGGTTGTTGGGCGATATCATGACGATTCCAGGGTCGCGATCCACAGCAACATCCAAATCAGATCATCAAAGACGATGAGAAGGTGGGAGGGGCTTTGATAGGGACATATTCCGGGTCCATGAAGGTGTAATGCTACGGTACAGTGGCCAACGAGCCAGATTAATATATACCCTTCTCGTTGCGAACCTCGCTCCTGCGTCCGTGGCTTTCATTCTCTCAATCAATCCTATCAATCTTCCAGCCCGTGGATGGGCTGAGTACCTCCCTTCTCTGCACTCACCATATCGCTAACGAGCCATTTCCCCACAATGGCGACAAGACCACGATGTCGAAGCGACAGTCTCCAAGGCCGCAACATCAAGGTACGCAGAAAAGCTCATCAGTTTGCATGGCTACATCAATTGACCTTTTTCTAACCAGAAACCATTCATCCCATCAGTCCCAGATCCAACGAAATGGGCACAGCAACGAATCCCTACTATCGAGGTCACTGCTGACCCCAAGGGCAAAGGCAAGGCTGTTGACTACGCTTCACGTACACCTATTGCCGATGAGTTCATGTCCGAAGCTTTCAAGTCTCAGAGATTCTCCACGTCTTCCATGTCTTCTATAGAGTCAGCATCTACTGAGCAGGCTGATCTCTCCCACTTGTCAACCGACATGTACGCACCAGGCCCTTCTAGCTCCAAACCAGTCCATCCTAGGTCTATACCAATCCCGTTCTTTCCATGCCCACCAACTACCACCGCCCAGGTCAGTGTTCCAGAAACGGGCGTCACCATCTCACAGAGCAACTCCGCTCCCGTCTCGACTCGCGGGCATCGTTCCGAATTTGAGGGCAACGGAGATTGCACTTCCGAGACCTCGTCTGTGTGTACTGAGCGCCCGACTCAGCCTAAGGTGTACCTGTCTGCTGCCACCTCCTCCACACGCAGAGATAACCCCAAGGCGAACGGGCCAAATGGAGGTCGAGAGATTTGCCTCCAGGTGCCGGCTCCGAAGGTCAAGCCGGTGTTTGATGTTGTTGCTGAGTATCACGGATTGGAGTTGTTTCACATCAGTGACGCCGTGCCTTATCGTGAGTACTTCTTTCTTATAATAGATGAGTTAAGTTGCGACTGGGGCGTCCCATGTCCTTATAAAGCATCTCCGAATCACTGACAAGATTGTATAGTACTCGGTACCCGCAACATACGCACCCGTCTCGCGTCCATCACTGAAGACAATTTATCCCACACCCCCAACATCCACCCGGGCAAGATATCGCGCGGTAGCCCGGACGCATACAGCTCCCTCGACCTCTCTCTCATGGCCATCCTCCACTCCCTCCGCAACGCCTCCTCCACCCGCCAGGCTGTTGGGAATTGGTATGTGATATCTCTCTCTTCCTCCCCGTAGATTCGAGACATACACTGACCTCGCAACACGTCCATGCAGGTACACCCAAGGCCTCGCCACGCGCAAAGACAGCCTGATCCTGTACGAGCATACTGCAGCCACCGGTCCGGAACAAACCCTCGTTTCAGCCGCCAAATTCCACGACATGGCACAGACATGGCTGCTCCTCCGCAACCCGTCCAACAAGTCTGGGGATCCGCCTCACGCCGTCAACTCCTGGATAGACATCCTCACGGGCCTGCGCAAGCAAAACGTTGATATCAGCAAGATTGATACGAAACTCTACTACGAGCTCACGACGGTGCTCGAGGGCGAGGCGCTCCGTCGCCGGATCGCTGAGATTGCGAGGTGGAGCAGGACGGGGCATCTGGATAAACGGTATGCGGTTTGGTGCAAGTATGTTGAGGGAACGAAGGAGAAAAAAACCAAGGGTACCGGTATCCAGCATACTGTTGCACCAGTTAGTAGGAAGGAAAAGGATACTCGCACAGGTACGATATCTCGATTAGCTCCACTGCTCTGAGATGGGGACATGTAACAGTTACACTGATTTCCTTTTTTCCATTTTCCTAGACGGTCTCAACGCCAAACGCTTTGCACACGATCACCACCAGCATCAGCACCAGCACCCCCTCGGGCGCCCCAGATCCCTCGTCTCCGACGACGACGAGAAAGCACAGCGACGCGCCGGGAAAGCAATCCGCGCTTTCACTGCAGCTACGGCCGCCGCTCTCGAGACGCAGAGGAAGGAAAGAATTGACAAGCAGGGAGGCGTGATGCGAGGTATGGCCAGGGGATGGGCCAACAGGAAGAAGAGAAATACCGTTCTCTTTGTTCTCTTCATTACCTTCTTCTTGGGGCCGTTGGTTGGCGTGCTGCTCTGGGCTATGGCTATGCGCAAGTTTGATTGGACGCCGGGGGCGGGAGAGGGGTATTAGATGGGAAGGTTGACGAATCGTGATTTCGAAAACTGACAGTGGTGGTGGTGGTGGTGGTGAGACTTGGGTCTTTGTGATGATTGTATCGCTAATATTGGGAAACGACGGGATGGCGAGAAAGAACTTCCATGGAAGATGTTGGGCCTGAAAAACCCAACGTATACTTCGTAGTAGTTTTTCCCTTCTCCGTAACTGTTTGACACTCAATTCATCTACATCTCCTTGAATTTCTACAAGGCGACCATGTTGAACTCTCCGGTCTTGCTGACACAATGTCCCAAGTAGTTGTCAGACAGAACGGCGTCCGTCGTATCAGACGCATCCGGCACCAAGGTTCGTCTTCTTGGTTGCTGATGTGCAGGGCTGGCAATGATAATGTTATGCCCAGACTTCCCACGTGGAACATGCAGTATTGGCAGTGGTAGTCCCTTGGCTTTCAAGACTCTACTTAGTGAACACGAACCTGTAAACCAATCACGTCGACATGCTCGACAACCGCTAGGTCAACGGCCCTTGATGTTGTGCAACTAGCATTCACCAATATCCCTTACTAACGTACGAACAATGGCACCGCATCTCAACAACCTACATCAAGCTCTACCCAGGTATCCTTGTCGTTCGCTTACTGCTCCTCTAGGGCTGACTGTGATATCGTATCTCCGAACCCTTTCGAGGCACTAAACTTACCGAATAAATCTTTCGTGTAATTGCTCATCTCCGGCGTACCGTGCTTTCCGCTCCGCTACGCATTCCGTCTCCGCTCCGTCCCTTAGCACTCGACGCTATTATAGCACACGCGAACCAGTCCATTCCAGACCCTTTTCGCGTGGTTTTGGGCAAGGGTTATTGTGGTTCTATTGGTGTTGCATACCTGAAGATCTTCATTTCGCTAACGGCTACGGTATGACGGCGGGACTAGGAAGATGGGAAAGCGATGCGATGACTATCCGCGATGAACATGGACGAAGAAGAATTTGTCCTCCCTGCGGATGGGTGTCCCTGAGAACAAACCAAGCTGACGGTTCATCGTCGGGATGCGAACAACGCACACCATCTCTCTCGCTCGTACTTACTACATCTCGACCATAATCTCCGCGAAAAAAGAGAACATGGTAGCTTGCCAATCTCCCAGCTTGCAGCGAACATGCCGTTTGAGAGCAGTGGCGATGAACACGATGTAGCGAGCGATAGAAAAAAAATGGGAATGGTTAGCGGACTTTTACCTATTCTTAGCTCCCCTTGCATTCCTTTTGCAAAAGTCCAGAACGCTCAAACGAAAGCGCCCATACCCTTTGCAAGCCGCGTTTTCATTAGCACTCCCGAGGAAACTTGCACCCCAGCACGAAAGCGTTCTTGACTAGTCAATGTGCAATCTGCCGCAAATGCGCTTTCATGTACGATGACGACGCACAAGGTGGCGGGTTGATGTTGGTTTCTCGTCGTGGTTCGCGCTCAAAGTGTTGCCGGAGAGTGGTTTCGGCAAGGTAAAAGGTAGGGGTAGAGCAAGTCCTGTACTGTAGCCCTGCAGGTACGAATTTGGAGAACAACGTGTTTTACTGGGCATGCAGGAAAGATTGCGCTAGAGTTGGGGAGACACGAACACGAACGGATTTGTTCGTGTAAAGACGATAGCCGTTTTTTCTTCTTAGCACACAAGGGCTGCAGGTACGAAGGCAAGTGAGGTCAAGAAAAATGTGTTCTATGCTGGGCCAACAAGAAGGACAAGTGTCGGTGTGTTGAATAGCAAGAAAACACGAACACGAACACGAGCCTGGTTGTTTATGTGGAGATGTACTATCGTTCTTTCCCCCATACATCTCTTTTGTTACACGAGTTGTTCGAGTCACAAAGCTCGCACTACGGTTATAATCATCGAATATGACAGCTGTCAAATGCTCGCATTTTGCCAAAGATGTTTCCACTGTGGCTTTTTTTAAGGCTATGAATTGCACAAAGATCCACCAACAGTCTCGAGTCACAAACGTAGGCGCGAAGCGGGGTTACGACATGAAACACGAAACGAAAAAGACAAGATGCGACAAATAACTTATCGATGATACGAGATAACACCGGGGAGCGGACTATAGGTGGGTTTGGCGGGGGTTGAAACTCGAAACGAAAAACAACATGTGACAAACATGTGTTTGAACAGGGAAACGGTTTTGTTACAGTTTTCCAACCTCCGAATATTCACCTTGGGGATTACTCACTTATCGATCCGAACTAACAACTTATGTACATAAGCCGGCAATACTCATTACATGCAAAATCTCCCCATACTGCATTTGTCTCCGCTGCCCGATACGGTGCTTACTGTATGCCCTTCGTATCGCTGCGTCTTCACGATCTCTCGGTGGTTTTTCCAGCCTCCCGCCGCGCCACGTCATACCCTGCTCTCTGTTCCGTATTATGATGGTGAAATCCTGGGGATCTGGCTCAAGGATAGTCAAGGATAAAAAAGCTCGTATTCGGATCCCATGTCCTTTTACGGTTTGGATCCGTTATCCCCCCAGAGGGCAATGTCTACGGCTAAAGTCGACTGCGTTTTGTTAACTTTGGCGATGATGTCATACTCAACGCCCGCCTACCGAATACAGCATGCAGATGCAAGAAACCGCTGCATGAAGTGGAGGCAAAAAAAGACGGATGTGGCTTTTGCAAGCTATTCTTGTTTTTTTCCTGACGTGCATGGCTCGCGTGGACTTGCAAAAAGACTGCAAGATCAACATGCCCAAGTGCCTTGTCATGTGTGAGTTATGTGGCTGTGGGTTCGTCCCGCGGCTGCTAGATGGAATCGATCGGCAGACGATCTTGTCATGTGGCCATGTCACAACGGTGATCGCGAGGCAATGTCCGCATATGCGCCCACAAGGTAGGATTTGCATGTGCGAGCGGTGTGTAAGTGTATGAAGCGTAGATATGATGAATGTGTTGAAGTATGTATTGGTATGAGTAATAATAGTTGTAATAGTAAATGGCATGCGATGCTATGCTAGTATTGTCGCCCAGGACAATGATGATGGTATGGTATGCAAGTGGTATCATAGAAAAGAAAACACCGAGAAATGCCCATGATGATGTGTGAACGCCATGATCCCACCCATCCTCCCCTCTCTTCTGTACAGTTCGTAGTCGTAGTTCCTGGTCGCGTTCCAAATGTCTTCATGAACTATCCTCACTGATCGTGCCCTCGCTCGCTGACGACATGGATGATTTGCTGTCAGATGGCAAGGGACCAAGTGTCCATCTCCAATCCCTCGTCCGCTTCCGTCGACCGGCAACGGGCGTTTCGGGCGCAGAATCGCTGTCATCTTCGCTGCTGGAAGAATCCCTCTTGTCACCCGCACGCGGTGACTTTCTTGGTGAGCTCTCTGCCGAAGAAGCAGTACTGCTGATGGAGAGCTGAAGAGGCGATATGCTAGTATTCGAGATGTTGACCGCCGGCTTCAGGCTCAGACTCGGTTTGCCCGTCTCGGCTTCAGACTCGCTTGATGTCGTCTCCACACCGGAAGTCAGTGACGACAGCGTCGAACTACTCGATTCGAGATCGGAGTGTGCGAGAGTGTATTTGGTGGTTGTGATTTCCTCCTCGAGTGGTGTGCGGAAGGAAACACGCTTCTCGGCGGGAAACATAGGGCGGGTTGAGGAGCCCATTTTGCGTGGTATTATTGCGCGGGCAGGGCTGTTGGAGAGGATGGAAGTGAGGTTGTGAGGTTGCTTGTAGGGTATTGAGCTGGTGGCTGAGTCGGTGGAGGCGGATGTGAGTGTTGATGAGAGGGTGGATGCTGAGTTGGGGGTGCTGGGTGCTGGAGCCGGGCGTTCATAGGCGTTGGAAAATGTGTTGCGGACTGTTGGCGATACAGCAGAGAGAGTCTCGAGACGCAGACTGGCACCTTTGCCCAGGATACGCGGTTGCTCAGTGTTGATGGAGAGTTTGGGGCGCAGCGGAGCCTGTCGCGGCGGGGGTATTATAGGCAGCTGGGTAGTCATACTGGACATGGCAGATGATTGCGAGTACGACGGCGTTATCGAGAGGGAGGGGTGTGATGGCTGCAAAGTGGACAGCATCATGTGTTTGGGTTCGCGTGGGCGGAATAGGCGTGTGCCGGGTAGGTTAGGTACGAGGCAGATGATTTGGGCGAGGGGAGCCGATTATTACATGGTCGACGAGGGGCATGTCCCTATTAACCAAACTCGTCTGCTGCATGCCACCAACCGTCCTTGTGGATCCGCAGCGGCGCGCATCCCAACGCGCGGAGGTGCACTTGAACACGAAGCGCCTGGCCGGGGCGCTGCTCCCAAAATACACACTAGTCCGATCCAAAGATAGATGCAGGGTGGCAAAGGCGTGGTCGTGCAGGGTTCCGGGTTCAGACGACTAGCGCACTCGATCTGCAGCCCGCCCACCCAGTGTCGTGATAGGCTACCGTCTGTCCACCACATGTCGCGGCTTCACGCGCGCTTCATCTGCTGCACGCCGCCGAAACATTTCTGCTGCTGCTTCACATCTCAACACGTGCATCGGCGCTTCTCCTTCCTCGCACCAAATCCATGAAGAAACTGAAACGGCAGTCCGACTCCGTCATAGTCCACTTTGTTCGTAAGCACCACGCACAGCCTTGACGCCTTGGTCGCCCTAACTCTTGTCTCGTATCGCAACAGGACTACGTACGTACGTACTTTCTTTACCACGTGCGCCCACGCTTGCGCAATTGAGTAATATCAATCTCGACAGGACTGCTTTTACGCCAGCGTATTTGAACATGAGAACCCGGCATTACGAAGCTTGCCACTGGCTGTGCAGCAAAAACAGATTATCGTCACATGCAACTATGAGGCCCGCCGACGAGTACGAATCTGACCGTGTCTTGTCATTCCCCGCCGCAGTTGACTGAATTCTCTCACAGGGCTTGCACAAGTTGCAGCTGATCCACCAGGCCAAGAAAGTCTGTCCAGATGTAGTCATCGTCCTCGGTGAGGATCTTACTCGATTTCGGAATGCTTCCAAACAACTATACACGTTTTTGCGATCCTTTTCCTGGAACTCACGTGTAGAGAGGCTAGGTTTTGATGAGGTAGGTTTGTCGTCGCTTCTGGTTACCTTGCTTGTCCGTAAAGTTCCCGTCGTGTCTCAACACCGCCACTGTCCTCCATCCCATCTCCTCTTAGTTTTCTCCAAGACCCACATTCCCTGCCATGAATTCATCATCTAAATATCCTCACCGTCTCTATATACGGTATACATCACGCGAGTCATGGCATGCTAAGTCTCGTTGTCAAGGTCTTCCTGGACGTGACCGACATAATCGATTACAACATCAGCATCCTCAACCACAACGATCTGACAAACGCCTTCTTCTGTCTCGCAAAGGAAGATCCCACAAGGGGCTTTCCTTACGATGCGACAAGGCTTACGGGCCATTTGTATCCCAAAGCGGCGAATTATGACTTAGGTAAGCAGAATAAGGCCGTATGACGTACAAGATGTGGCGTGGTTGGCAGATGTTCATGGACCTGAATTCGGCGGGATGCAAGGCTGACAGTCTCCTTGCTGAATCCCTGCGGCTACCGAGACCAGCGACGGCGGCTGTGGTACTGCCACCAACAGTGCGTAGTTTGACGACGCGAGATCACATCTTGTGCACTATAGGATGCTTTACATGATCGTTAGTCCAAAGAACTGATGCGTCTGCAGGAACCCCACCGGATCTGCTGCAACTTCGATTGGCGCTGGGAAGTCATTTTGCACATTATCTTCGTGCCAAACTCCACCAAGACACAGGTTATACAGCTACTGTTGGCATTTCTACCAACAAGCTTCTAGCTAAGCTTGTAGGCAATACACACAAGCCTGATGCTCAAACCACACTCCTCCCGTCGAGTACCGAGGACGGGAATGCGGGTGTGGATGTCGACAACGTAACCACCTTCATCGACGACCACGAAGTCGGCAAAATCCCTGGTATTGGCTTCAAATTAGCACAGAAACTCCGTGCTCACGTCTTACAACGACCTGCAGATTTTGATGCCGGACTTGTTTATGGCGGCACCAAAGAACCTGTTCTTGTCCGCGATGTAAGAACGTTTCCTGGTGTGGGTCCTGAGTCGCTTGAACGTTTGCTTGGCGGTCCAGGTGTACCACATGGTACCGGCTCACGCATCTGGGGTCTACTGAATGGATGTGATGATAAGCAGGTTGGACAGGCGAGAGAGATACCCCGCCAGATTAGTATTGAGGATAGCTATATGCGTTTGGATACTTTAGAGCAGGTGACTAAAGAGCTGAGGATGCTTGCGAGGAGATTACTCGAGAGGATGCATACGGATCTACTGGAAGAAGACGATGATGCAGAAGATCAAAATACAGGCTCATACACCTCGAGACCAATGAAGCGGTGGCTAGCCCATCCTAAAACCCTCCGCTTGTCAACTCGGCCACGCCCACCCCAGAATCCAGATGGAAGCCGCAACAGGTCTTTTGCTCGGATATCAAAGTCCACGCCCATGCCCACATTTGTCTTCAACCTCAACGCAGCTACAACCACCGACGCTATCGTTGACAAGCTACTTACCGAGGCATTGCTGCCTTTGTTCCGCAAACTCCACCCACAGAAACGAGGGTGGAACTTGAGCCTCGTCAACGTTGCTGCGACCAACATGGCTGATGCGGCGAGCGAGAGAGGCGGCATCGGACGGGACATTGGCAAGATGTTCAAGCGCCAGGATGAGGTGCTCAAACAATGGAGGGTAGAGGAAGAACCAGATCGATTTGAAGAAGAGCGTCTAGAAATAGAGGAGCCCAAGCAAACTCAAGCTGAACAAGAAGAACTAGTAATGTCAGACGTCTCGTTTGAGCGAGGGGATGTGATGATGGACGAGTGTGATGGGGGTAGTAGGGAAGAAGGCGGGACCATCGAGGAACCTGAAGTCCACAACGAGAAAGAGGAAGATAATGAATATGATGATGAATATGAATGGCTGGAGGAAGACGAGCTTGCTCATCGTGAACCACGCTTTCTCCTGATGCAGTTGGAGAAGCAGCTTCAGGGAGACGATTCGGATCAAGGCGAGCAACAGATCTTGTTGATGCAATCACCTTCTTCGACAGAAGAAGAAGAGAAAGAAGAACACTTGTCCCAAGAGCTCTGGCTAGCAGAATGGAAACGCGAACTCGCAGAAGACAATGCCGTTCTACAAAGACATGGCTCTGAAGACTTCCCCACGGCGTCACAAGACGTGGAAGCTACTGTCTCTGATGTCTGGGAGGCAGAAGACGACGATGATATGATGGATGCGGAGGATGCGTTTCGGTGCGAAGAATGTGGAGCAGTCATGCCGATTTTTGCGTTGGGTGCACACTATCGGTGGCATGAGCACGTGTAGTTGATAAATCGCTTGAGAACGCCTCGTAATTCCGAATCTGGAAGAGACGTGCAGAGGCTACACCACCACCCCCCTGAGATTCAGCAATCAAGCAGTACATGTTACATGCTCGCGAAAGAACTCCAAATTTCAAACTAGTTGTTTTCTCCATGTTGAGCGGTTCTGATTGTGCCGTTCAATACATGCCGCTTATACGTCACATTTTCACATCTCCCTACTTTGCATCATCGTGGCTACAAGAGCAGCAGAATACAATGCTCCTCGCATTCGACCTTGTCAATGTCTTTGGATTATCAATGTCGCTGTTGTACAGTGTGATACATACGCTTCCCCACTCCAATTACATCTCCACCCTTGGTCCATTCGCCGGTGCAGATGAAGTAGCATCAGGAATCCTCGCGGCCGTCTGCTCAAGCGGCTCCTTCCTCCTCGGTCTCTTGAGATCTTCTGCCGTAATACCGTTCAAGCCCACCTTTGTAAGACCCATGACTGGCGCATCACCTTTTTTAACAAACTCATACAGTCCCGGCAACTTGTTGCCCGCAAGCCTAAACGCATCCCTCACCACCTGCTCGTGCAAGTCTCCCTGAATCTCAAAGATAATCTTGCTCACCGCCACCCTCGACGTCCAGCGGTCAAAGCTTCCTTTGCCCTTTCCCATTCGCACGTCGTTGCCAGACGTGTACACACCAATGTTGGCAGCGATGCGCATGTAGAGGCGGAACTTCATGCCACGGAGACGCTTGCGAATGGTTTCCTCGGCGATGCGGAGTTGATGGGCGGATATGCGTCGGTCGTGGTCACGCATGCGCAGGCCGTAGTCGCCCCAGACGACAGTTGTGCCGCGCATGGAGCCGCCGGTGGGGACGCGACAGCGGCCTTTGCGTGATTTGCGTGACTCGCCGGCTTTGGGAGCGAGATAGTTGAGGCGGGTGGGGGTTGTAGAGAAGAGGCGGGCGGAGGAAAGAACACTAGGTGCTATGGTTTGGGGTTTAACAAGGCATGTCTGTTGTAGTACTTTGGGCCGTTAGCGGAGGCGATGAGAGAAATATGACATTCATACGTGTTGGCCGCGATGCAGAGATGTTCAATCGACTGAATTGAGCCATCAGGCTTTGTGATATCCTTGGTGGCGGCATGGCGTTGTGATGTGATGTCCGATTCGTGCTGTTTGGTAACTTTGGTGTTGAAGTTCTGATGCCAAGATCGGACTTGGCGCATGCGGGGGTCGCGCCTGCCTAATTGCCTAATGACCGCGCGATTCGCGAAGTCGCGTCGTGCACGTCAACGGGGCCTGGCGTTCACCAATCCACCCAAACCCTATCCCCACCCATTGCTGGGCTCAACAACTGTCTGCAAACGCGACACCCTTCTCGACACTAACAGTACGCGTTTTGTATCGGAAAAGATGCCTGCCGACATTCGCAGCTTCTTTGGCGGCGGACCCCCGAAGGCTAGCCAGGACGCAAAGAAGAAGGATGAGCCTGCGCCGAAGAAGGCCGCACCCAAGAAGAAGGGACGCGCAAGTCGAGTTGTAGAAGACTCTGACGATGACGATGAGGAAGACGCGAAGTGAACAACCCTCACTGTTCTGGCAACGTCAAAACTGACAGTACATAGGCCCAAGAAAACCACACCAAAGAAGCCAGCCGCGAAGAAGGTCAAGCGCGAGCCGACACCAGAACCCGTACTCGAAGAGACTACCACATCCGATTTCTTTGCCAGCTCAAACAAGCCCAAGCGAACCGGGCCAGTCAAGAAAGCTGTGGACGAGCCTGTTACAACACCAAAGAAGGCGCCTGCAAAGGCAAATGGAAAAGCGTCAAAGACGGCTACTCCGGCATCTACCACAAAAACATCTGGTCGTACAAAGAAGCCCGTCACATCCTATGCCGAGCGGGACGACGAAGATGAATTCCCGGACGATGACCTAGACGACGCAGACGACATTTTCCAAGACAACATCAAGGGCAAGGGCAAGGACGATTACAAGGAAGAGCCAGAGAGCGGTGACGATATGCCTGTACAATTGCCACATCGTGGAACACCGAAAGCGCCCGCAAAACAGCAAAAAACGATCAAAGACGAAGACGATTTCGATCCGGAAGACGAGGATGTCGACATGAAAGATATCGACGCGGAAGACGATTTTGTTCAGCCTGACGAAGATGAACAAGCGCTCAAGAGTAAGCCAAAGAAGACGTCGACTGCAGGCAAGAAGCGGAAGTCACCCATATCAGATGAGGAAGAAGAGGGCGAGGAGGAAGACGAAAAGCCCAAGAAAAAGGCAACGAAGAAAGCCGCTCCAGCGAAATCGCCAGCGAAGAAGAAGGCTAAGAAGGAGGAGCTTGAAGACAGCGCAGATATCCAGGCCATCTACGACAGCATTCCTACCGTGCGAGCACCCACACCTCCACCCAAGGACGAAAACGCCAAGTTCAATTGGCAAGCAAACGCGGGCCGTGGCGATGTTGCGCCTGCTGGAGGCTCATCTGGTGACATGCCACAGGGCTCAGATACATGTCTTGCAGGTCTAACATTTGTTTTCACTGGCGTATTACAGAAATGGGGCCGGACAGAAGCCCAGGAGCTCGTCAAGCGACATGGCGGAAAGGTCACTGGTGCTCCAAGTAAGAAGACCAGCTATGTTGTACTAGGCACAGATGCTGGCCCTAGCAAACTGCAGAAGATTCGAGATATGGACATCAAGACAATCGACGAAGATGGACTGACACAACTCATTGAGAAACTGACGGCAGCTGGCAACAAGGGTGACAGCAAAGCCCAAGCTGAGTATGCTGAGAAGCAACGCAAAGAGCAAGAGAAGATTGAGAAGCAAGCTGCCGAGCTCGAACAGGAAGAGAAGAAGCGGCAAAAAGAGCAGGCGGCGGCACAGGCAGCAGCTAGCAAGAGAGCGGGTTCGACGGTTTCAGCTGCTACTCCCAGTGCAAGTCCTGCTGTCGACTCGCGGTTGTGGACCACCAAGTATGCGCCCACAGATCTCAAGCACATATGTGGCAACAAAGCAACCGTCGAGAAGATACAACGCTGGCTGCAAGCTTTCCCGAAGAATCTCAAGACTGGTTTCAAGTTGGCCGGTAAAGATGGTAGCGGAGTATTCCGTGCTATCATCCTGCATGGTCCGCCTGGTATCGGCAAGACTACCGCAGCGCATCTTGTCGCAAAGCTCGAAGGCTACGACATTGTCGAAAGGAATGCTAGTGATACCCGGAGTAAGAAGCTGATCGAAGATGGTCTGCGTGGTGTCCTCAGCACCAACTCACTTCACGGGTACTTTGCTGGAGACGGAAAGCAGGTTGAAGGATCAAAGAAGAAGCTCGTTCTCATCATGGACGAAGTCGACGGCATGTCTGCGGGTGACCGTGGTGGTGTCGGTGCGCTCGCAGCTGTCTGCAAGAAGACGGAGGTTCCCATGATCCTCATCTGTAACGACAGGAAATTGCCGAAGATGAAGCCATTCGATTACGTTACCTACGACTTGCCTTTCCGGCGTCCCACTGTCGACCAAGTACGAGCGCGTGTCATGACTATTGCTTTCCGGGAAGGCTTGAAGCTGCCTCCGACAGTTGTCAATGCACTCATCGAAGGCAGCCATTCCGACATTCGGCAGGTTGTCAACATGATCTCTACCGCCAAACTCGATCAGGAAGCCATGGATTTCGACAAGGGCAAGACAATGTCCAAGAACTGGGAGAAGCATGTCATCTTGAAGCCATGGGATATTACACAGAAGATTCTCGGTGGCGGTATGTTTGCCTCGAGTAGCAAAGCCACGCTCAATGAGAAGATTGAACTCTACTTCAACGACCATGAGTTCAGTCCGTTGATGCTGCAGGAGAACTACCTCGGCACAAATCCCATTCTATCTGGACAGTACGGAGGCAAAGAGAAGAATCTCAAGAATCTTGAGCTGGTATCGCAAGCGGCAGATAGTATCAGCGACGGTGACCTCGTCGATCGTATGATTCACGGCTCCCAGCAACAATGGAGTTTGATGCCTACGCACGCCGTCTTCAGCTTCGTCCGCCCCGCCAGTTTCGTCTCCGGCAGCACAGCCGGAAACGGGACGCGATTTACATCGTGGCTAGGCAAGAATAGTACCACCAACAAACTCAGTCGCATGATCAAGGAGATCCAAGCACATATGCGGTTACGCTCTTCTGGTGACCGTCATGAAGTTCGGCAGCAGTACGTCCCGCTTCTCTGGCACGACTTGGTAAACAAGCTGCAGAAGGAAGGAAAAGATGCTGTTTCCCAGGTCATCGAGCTGATGGATAGCTATTACCTGACTAAAGACGATTTTGACGCGATTATGGAATTGGGGGTTGGGCCGATGGATCAGGAGAAGGTTAAGATTGATAGTCAGACCAAGTCTACCTTTACACGACTGTAAGTTCCTTTTTTCCAGACCCTCATCCGCTCACTTGCCCTCTTGGATCTATGCTGACAACGTTGTAGGTACAACCAACAATCTCACCCTCTTCCTTTCATGAAAGCATCATCCGTTACGGCACCGAAAGGTAAACAAGCGAAAGAGAAACCAGATCTTGAAGAGGCGATTGACGAGAGTGATGACGGCGAGCTTGTGGAGGAGGTCAAGGACGAAGAGGAAGATGTTGACTTGAGCAAGGACAAATATGTCAAGCAGCCTAAAAAGAAGGCGGCGCCCAAGAAAGCTGCAGTGAAGAAGGGAGGGAAAAAGAAGAAGGATGACGATGACGAGATGGAGGATGACGAAGAGGAAGAGGATGTTAAACCGAAGGGCAAGGCCAAGGCCAAGGCTGTGCCCAAGGGGAAGAAGAAGTGAGCTGGCAGATGATGGTGGAGTAACAAGGAGAGACTTGAGCGTGTAGGTATATGAGCAGTGTACAATATCGTCCATGGGTGGTTTTCCTTCAAGATGAATTGGTATGCTAAGCGTGTCTATGGAGTAGCTTATGTTGACTTGGTCGACGTGTAAATCTATATAGCAAATTCGCCAAGCTGCGGCGCGTAGCAGCATACATAAACTAGTGTCTGTTTCAAACCTAGAGACTTCAGAGTGCACCCAATAAAGTGCGGATACCCTGTGGCGTCATCACATGCGCTCGATGCACAAACACCGCCGTGTAGATTAACATGCAGTAGCCTGCATGTATTGAAACACGGCAGCGGCTATCTGTCCATGATTTGGAAGACTCACACCGACAGACCACCACACTGAGGGCATGGTCTCAATGCTAAAGAAGCGGTCGGTGAGGTGTGGAGAGGGTGTTTGTTCGGGACGCACCACCCCGCTTCTGTGAGAAGCCGCATGGTACGCAACTTGGCGCACCAATCATCGACCGCTTGGACGGCGACTCGAGTCGCCGAGTATCAAGAGTGACGCGACGGAGGTGGTTTGGCAGTAGTTGTGTCCATGATACGATGGATTGCTGCGTAAAAGGTGGTGGAGTCGAGGAGGGTACCTCTGCAGAGCCGCAACTGAGCAAAGTATTTCTAACCGGGTTTGGCTCCCTCCCCAATACACGCCTGTGGCCTGGAATATAAGGACGCTATATCTCCGTGAATCAAGAGCAGACGGACAAACCCCACAGAGACGATACGCTAAGCCCTACCCTTCTTGTTAGCATCGTCACTGCCGACACCATGCCGGGCGAAGTTACGCCCTCTCAAACGCCCAGTGAGTTGCGATTCGCTTGTACCGCCTTGCATCGACATCGTTCGCAAGGCTGAGAATGGCCCTTCTCCAATGATTGCCAGCAGGCTGAGGCTGACAAGGCGTGCGCCACAGCAGCCCACCCCGCCAGTCGCACAGGCATGTCGCTGGCCGCCCTCGGACTCGACAATCGCGCCCGCGTCAACCACACGCTCGACGACTGGGTACGGCAGCCTGATCTTTCGGCTCGATTAGTGCGCTTCGACGACGAGTATCTCCGGGGACTGGGGCAGATCGACATCGACATCGAAATTGAGAGCCTGTTGGACGCGGCAAGCACAATTAAGAGCGACCCGTCCATGGCTCCTGCCCTCCTCCACCAGACTCACCCCGAAACACACAACCCACCCTCATTGCGCTCCTGCGTCACCGACGCAACCCCCACCGAAAGCAGCATAAGCACCAACCTCGCCAGCCGATTTTCCGGCGTCCCGTTGCTCGAAGACAACAATGGCGTACTAGAGATACCCCGCGCGCTGCACTCTAGAACACCCCTCTACGAATGCGCCTTCTGGTTCCTAAACTGCGGATACGTCTCGCAGCACAAGGAAGAGTGGGAAATGCATTGCTCGTCGCACTTCCGCGGCGAGGAACCGCCTCAGACGGTGCAATGTCCACTATGCGACTGGGCAGCGACGTGCGACTTGGGTCGACATGCGTGGGGCATGCGCATGCAGCATCTGGCCTACGAACACACGATGCGTGGGCAGACGCTGCGTACGTCGAGACCAGACTTCGGCCTCTTCCAATACCTGTGGCAGAGGCGGTTGATCGACGATGCGGATCTCAAGGAGCTTAAAGGTGGGAATCATAACTTGACACATGCGCCGGGGAACTTTGTCGAGATGAATGATAGGAGGGGACATGATAGGAATAGTAGGAGACATCGTCCCGGGGCGCAGCATGCGAGAATTCCGCCGAGATTGCTGGAATCACGCGGGTACTGATGTTGCTGAGAGTGTTGTTCTGGCATATCTTACACCCACATGTTGCCGTGTCGTTTCCTTTTTCCTGGACATGGCTTATTTTTCCTGCATCTTGTTCCCTTTCGGTATCTTCTCCTTTCGGTGTTTTTCTTACTTGATATCAGTGTTTGTCCACAGATTGGTATACCCCGGACATAAAAGCATAGCTTGGGAGTTTGGCGTTGCTTACGAACAATGTAGATGCCCGTTAATCAGTTGTAATAGAACGATGGGGCTTGATGGGCCCAAGGGCTATATACTGTTTCCATCCAACCTAGTTCTTCCTTTCCGACTAACCCCCAATTCAGCTCTCGATGCAGTAGTTTCCCCATTCACGCACTCAACGAGTGGACCTGATTCGTTACAATCAAATCAATATTTACCTCATCGTCATCTTCAGCCGCCAGCAGACGGCTCGCGTCCCGCAGTTGAAACGCGTCTGCCTGATTCTTGTGTTACCGATGCGGACTAGCGAGGTCCATAAGAGGAAGGCCCAACCTGGGCTGGAAGAAAAAAGTGTGTCAGATCCTGTTAGAACGATGAAATGAGAGATATACATTAGGATGGAAAGACTATGAGCATGGTAGTGTGTGAGAGTATGGTTGTTGTCGTTAAGTCTGCCTCTGTACGCGCCCAATGAGCCAATGGGCGCTACAGCTGTCACACGCAACTACATTAACCACTCCACTACAGTACTGCTAGTATTGTTGTGTAATAAAGCTAGAGAGAGTGTGTATATCGCAATGTTCTGCTGCAGCTCGCTTGTTTTAGTCAGGACTTAGAGTTTGAGAGTTGGCTTTTTTTGTTCAATCGCGTGCTGCAATACTATCACTCAGCTGAAGATGTGCATACAATACAGCACCACTAGTTCTCAGCTGAAGATGCAACACTAACTCTCAGCTGAAGACACGCAAAGACAGACGGTCCCAGTGTTTATTTTACCAACTGAGTATCACTGTGATGAATAGCTCCTCCATCTCCGTTGATAAAGCGTTCCGCTGCACACTTCAAGGTTGCTTCCTTAGCACACTTATTTCCAACAACCCTCAGCTTTCATTGATCTACCTTCAACATGGCCACCTGCGAGGTTTCAGGCACCTCCGACATGTACGGTCTCGGAATTCGAGTTGGATTCTATCTCCAATGGATGTCGTCGCCAGCAACCGCCTGGATCGCACCTGGCGAGACGAACAGTCTGCGGACAGCGAATGCCTTCTTTATCTCAGCAACTTTCATCGGCCTTATCATCGAAACTGCATTGAATCACCTTGACGTTGTTGAGATATACGTCATCCTTCTGCTGGGATTTGGTGCTCAATACTCCTGGCTGATTACAACTCTCTGGCGTGTAGCCACCCATTTTAACGCCGGTTGGGATCCGACGAGGCACATGAGAGCTCCGATTCCGTCTACGATGTATTGGTTTCTCTACAACACCGTTCAAATTGCTCAAATCATTTTTCAACTCTGGTTCTGGTTGTACAAAATTCCAAGAACAAATAACGAATGCGCGCGGTTCGGATTCGCTTTCTTCAAAGTCAAGCTGACCAGCAATGGCTTCCGAATCTTCAACGTCGTTGTCATGGTAGTCCTACTGGTGCTCATGGTCGTCTTCTTTGCCTTGCATTTCCGTCAACTTTGGCGTGAAGGTAGACTTCCGCTGTCACCCTTGACAGCGATGACCATGTCTGAGATCCAAGAGAAGAGAGAGCAAGAGTATGAATCCCTAACATTCTTTCGAGACGTGCTGACTTGATATACAGTCGTGTCCCAGAGAAACGAGAGAAGGTCCTCTGCATCATTGACACGGTGTATCGAGTCATATCAATCGCAATGGTGATCCTTGCCACTGAATTGACGATAGCGTGGAATAAGATCCAAGGTGTGAATGATACCAAATCCGTCGGCCAACTGATTCCACTCATGATTGGTGTTGGTGGTATCGGGCACGTTGTTCTTGCAGTGATTAGAGGACCGAAGACTGTGGACGAAGTAATGCAGGAGTATTATCAAGAGGATTCGTACAATATGATGGTTATGGGCGCGTCTGCCTCGAATGGAAGGGAAGAGTAGATCCCCGATTATCTCGAATCGGACTGAGATCCGGGACCTCAGCTCGAACGTCAGTGATAACCTGTATCTTAAGCCAAAAAACAATAGGTGTATTGGGGACAAGAACTTCTATCCAACCTATGAGTGTCCAGGCCTAGCTGCTGATGGCGGTGGGTGCGCTTGTTCCGCCAACGCCATGTTTAGTGCGCGCGACAATCTTTCCGAATTTCGACAGGCACTACGGAACGCATCGTAACACGTTGATACGACTGATACGCTATGATATAACCAAGTTCACTAGCAAAACGGATAAGGCATGACGTGGCGAGGTTAAAATTTGCATTCGGGGGTTTCTTTCCAAATCAAAACCAATGTGTTCTTCATTCATAACTAGAGACATCATCAAATAATCCAGCTCATACATGTTATCCCCACCCATCTAATCTGCGCTAGCTCTTGCCAGCCGATTCTTATTTCTGGACATGGTAGTTATACGCCCAAGCAAAACCGTGTGCGTGCATCTAGTACACGTAGAAGGTCATGTTCTCGCTGTCGCGCTCCTTCAGCTGCTTGTTCTTGCGCACGAAGAGAATCTTCGCAAGCCACGCCAACAGCGCAGTCGCAACAGAGAATGCAGCAGACGAGCTAAGCGCAATGATGTATTTTGGCTCGTCAGACTTGGGCCATAGGTATGGTGTCCTAAAGATTTCACTGTTAGCTCTTGCTTTTGAGATTATCCGAAAAAGGAGCGGTTTGGAGGAAGAGAGGAGGCTTACCAGATGAACGAGGCGTTCATGACAGTGGTGACAATACCGATAGCGACGGCCTTCTTCTCGGGTGTCTGACCACACGTCGATCCACACCAACCCAGAATCAGGGAGTTGACACCATAAGTACCGATTGTGAAGATGATCATGGCGACATAGCGGCCCGCGGTACCGATATCAGCACAAGCCAATCCAAATCCAAACGTTGCAACGGCCTTGGAAATAGTAATATGCCACGTACGCTCGTTGAACTTGCCAGAAGACCATGATACTGCAATGGTAACCGCACCAGCGATGAGGTAAGGCGGGCACGTCAGAACAAGAGTAATGGTCTTCCCGAAGCCGAGCGTCGCCACGACGGTAGGGAAGAAGTTCTTGAACCTACAGATGTGGAGATGCGAAGTCAGTGTATGTCTCACATGTATTTTGTACAGTCATAACTTACCCGTTGGCAGCGAGATGCATGTGTGCCATGAAAGCGAAGATCCAGACCATGGGGTCCTTGCCCGCTTGACGGAAACCAGCCCACACTGATGTCTCGCCCTTGTTGCCGACGGTGTCGAGCGCCATGCGATTGGTGGCGAGATCGCGCTCTTCTTGCGTCAACCACCAAGTGTTGTGCGTAAAGTCGGGAAGAAGGAAGAAGCCGACGACGGCGATGACAAACGTAACGGCTCCTTGCAGGATGAACAACCACCGCCAGCCAGTGATGCCACCAACGTCACCGAGGCCGTGGAAGATTCCTGCTGCGATCAGGCCGGCAAAGGCGGTTGCGAGGATGTTTCCGGTGTAGAGGATGGCGATTCGGGTTGCGACTTCTTTGCGGGTGTAGAAGGTGGAGAGAAGGTAGACAGCACCGGGGTAGTAAGGCGCTTCTGTGACACCGAGGAAGAAGCGTGTTAGAAGGAGGCCAGTAAAATCTTTGGAGAGGGCTGTGAGAGCTGAGACGACGGCCCAGAGCATCATGCAGATGCCCATGTATCGCGATGGACGCGTTCGGTTGAGGAACATGTTGCTGGGGATCTGGCCGAGGAGGTATCCTACGAAGAGAATGCTCACGCATGTCTGGTACTGGCTGCTGGTAAGGTTCAGATCTTCTTCAAGATCATCGAGACGAGCTAGTGCGATGGCATTGCGATCTAGATAGAAATGTACGTTAATAAACAATCATCGTGGCAGATATCATTGTCGCGAGACCAGTGACTTACCAAGATAATTGAGCCAGTACATGCTCCACAACATAGGCATGATCCATCGGTCGAGTTTCTTGACAAGCGCAATCTCTCTGGGATCAGTCTTCTCGTAGGCACCAGAGTAATCCACCTTGCCAACAATAGGCACAGGCTTCATGAGCTCCTCATCCCGAGTTTGCATCTGCTCGAGCTGGACGATCTCATTCTTCTTGGAGTCGAACATGATGTGGAAGTTCTCAAGGGACTAGTTGCAAGTATCAAGTTGAGATAAGGAAGAGTGTGGGGAAGAAGCCCTTTGGATCAACCGAAGCGTGAGCTGCTTGACCTGGGGAAGCCACAATCCGGGGACGTGGAGTAGGACTCTTATACATCTTAGGCTCCCTGCCCACTCCCCAGAATGTAGCATGGTGTTGTGGATCAACATCGCCCCCAGATCATCTCTAGTCCCCATCTTCCGAAATCACACGACAATTGTCTAGGTACCTCCGCGCATGCATAGCCTCCAAGACATCCAAGCGCGCTTCTTCCGGCCGCCTTGGACAGTTGTGAGGCTTGATGGCGCTTGGGGTATGGGGTCGGGGGGTCTCCGGTGGCAAGTGTGCCCGCTTGCTTGGTCTTGGAAACTGACTATCAGTGTGCGTTCTACCATATATCGCATATTATGCAAACATGCGGCACATAGTCTTGGAGGTTCGACCCTAGAAGCTGGGCATACCTAGTGGCCAGGTAGTCTGTCGCCTTTACCGGGATCTGGCTTGGACTGATACATCGGAGCCGGTGTTCGGTGGTCTCTTATCCGGTCTAGCGATGTCCGGATCGTGTACTCTCTAGTTCAGCTGGTTGTAGTCGCTCTCACACCATCGCACAGATATCTACAGTTCCAAAGAGAAGTGCAGATTCATTGCAAAGACAATCAACGGCTTCTGTCATGCAATCACCTCTCCCACCTCTTCGTCAACCCCTCCTCGCTGACGTCGCGATGAACATATGCCAAACGGCACTCATCCCAGGAAGGTAACCCGCAGAAAACCAAGTCGTTTTCCCGACAGCATCATCGTCTTGATGCTCCGATAACCTTACTCATGACTGGTTCCGGTGAGAAGCCCAGCCCCGACCCTGGAGTCTCCGTGGTCTTGTCGCAGAGAAAAGGCGTATTGGCAAGTTGGCAAGCCACCAAAATCTTGGTGTTGCGCCATGTCAAGTGCTTTCATGGCTTATTAGAGCCAGCGCATTGTTGCACTTGGGGCCTAGGCCAAGTAGGCCGAGACAGGTCCAAGATCTTGACCTGGGCCGCATTGCGGGGAAACGAAGAGACGGCGCGCACGCTTGTGGCACGGATGGGGTGTTAGACGTGCTTTTTCCAGTGCGTGGTTTATGGGTCGCGCTTAGAGCCTCGCGCAGCTGGATGACAGAACTCCGTAGGAAGCTTGTACATGTGGTTTAGCGCAAGGTTTCGTCTCGAGGCCGTTGCTAGATTCAATGAGCTAAAACTCTTTCCGCTGTGAATTAGACCAATCAAGACGGGGCCAAGTCAGTCCGCCGGGCCTTCATCGTCTTGGCTCTTCATAAATCGTGCGACTGTCCATAACTTTCCTTGGTTTCTCCACGGGGCATGCCGGGTTCGTTTTTCGGGAAGTGTTGTAGCTGAACATTGTATGCGCCGCGTTGCTGGTTCTTGGTATAGCTGCCGTTTAAGCGGTGCCTCAGGTATAGCATCGGTGCAGCTTCCGCGCCAATGCCATGGAGTGGAATCGCAGTGGATATCGTTTCGACCACGTGCTCAAGAGAAAATATCGGGTCGTCCTCGTGGTCTTCGCGGCCGTGTTGACCTGGTGGGCGGGTGCAAACGTGAAGGTAGGTCGACAGAGCGCGCAACGTCCACTACCCCATGGGGGTGGAGCAAAACCGTCTTCCAGCGCGTTGGAAACCTGTGTCGATCGCTACTGTAGGCACGGCCTTCCATCGACAAGTAGTAGCATGAACCCAACGAGGACGTCAGATCGCTTTCTGCGCAAATAGCTGCGCAATGGCGGCAAGCACCACTACTTATGTCGACAACGTTACGATGCATCCTACGGAAAAGTATCCGGGGTCTTTTCCAAATGATCAGCCGACGCGACACGCGTGCACCAACAGAGTGGGGGCAGTTTGAATTTCAGAGCCATTCAGTCCGCTCACTCCGCTCACACGGCAACGCCAGTCGGTTTGGAGGAAAGAATTCTAGGTATTACGGAATTAGCATTAGGGTATCTACGAACGAAAACTACATTTCGAACAAAAAACGCCGAGTTCTCTTTACAACGCAAGTCGCTAATCCAATCCTTCAGGCATCAAACCCACGCCTTCAACTCCTTTTCGGTCCACTCCCACAGCTCCTTCGCAAGCGCTTGATCCCTCCCTCGCTTCGTACTCGGCGTCGTTTTCACACCCACGGGCTCGTAATAAGCGCCATTTTCCAAATTCTCCTTCTTGGTGGTGGCCGCCCACGTCTGGTTATATGCACCTTGCTCCGTATCCAGCCAATTCCCGCCCGAAACGAGATTCACAATCTGACGATCTATGAAATTTGTGCTCGCAAAGATGTCTGTCTTGATGAAGCCCGGATGGACCGCGACGGACGTAATGCTAGGATGATGAGCAGCTAACTCCGTGGCGTATAGCAGGTTCGCTAGCTTGGACTGCGAATAGCAGACCCACTTGTTCAGTGCGAAGAATGACCCGTAGTTTGCATTCTCAGTCTTCAGTTTCTGGAACTCGATGCCAGTGGAAGGTATGTTGTTCTTATAAGCAACCGACGAGAGGTTGACGATGCGGACATCGGCGTCGGGCTGCGCTGCGGTCTCGAGCATGAGGGGTAAGAGTAGCTTCATGAGCAGCGCATGGCCAAGGTGGTTTGTCGCAAATTGGATTTCGTAACCGTCCTTGCTCATGCTATTCGGCACGGCCATGATACCTGCGTTGCACATCAGAACATCGAGACGATCTGTGGACGACAAGATCTGCTTGGCGGCAGATTGAACAGAGGTGAGGCTGGCCAGGTCGCACTCAACGAAAGTGACTTTGGTAGAAGGCGAGGCTTGCGCAATCTTAGAGATGAGGTCATCCGCACGAGCTTTGTTGCGACCGCTGAAGAGGATATGTGCTGGGTTGTGAGATGCTATGAAAGAGATAGATGATGCACCAAGACCGTTGGTGCCTGTGAAAGTTAGCGGGAGATAATCGGACTTCAAGAACGCTACTTACCACCAGTAATCAGGAACACTCGGCCAGATAGACTGGGGATATCGGATACAGGCTTGTACTTGATATTGGCGGCAGCCATTATAACAAGAAGATTTCTTCGAATGTGAAGCGAAGTAACAGGCTGGGCGTTTTGTGACGCAGTTGTGGAGTTGTTGGCAAATCTGGGATGCTGAGCGATGAGTGTCGCAGCATGCCATTCATATACTGCATCTCTGGCGCCTCCATCTCCATGATGTCTGGCCTAACATGAGATGTCCAAATGGCTGTCGGCACAATGTCAACAGCGCTCCGAATGACTATGCAAGTAATGTGGCTGCAACGTCATAAGGCTACGGCCGTTGCTGCTAGCGAACCGCCACCACACGCAACCACCGCCGTAACATTGCGCCGATTCACATAAATATCGAGCGCAATCCCCGCGCAGTAGATACGTTAAACTCCGAGTTCGTCTGCGCTTGACGTTGTCCTATGCCTGGGGCATCTGCATTGCTGTCACTCTCCTGTTTCGTTGTCGTTCATCCGTTTGTTGTTCGCCGCAGGCAAAGCTGACCAAGAATGCAAGCCACCTAATCAACAACGAATCATATCAGGACGGTTGCTCACGCTTCGATGTGCACCCAAGTATCGATCAATTACTGGAATCTATCGAGAATCACTTTTGCGGCGACGATGTTCGGGCTTAGAAGCAGTTGGATGTGTCTGACACACCGACAACCGCCTGATTGTCCGTTTGAGTGGGATTTACGCCTCGAACCCCGCAGGAAAACCAAAAAGAAAAGCCAAGAGGTAGTTGCAGGGATAAAATATCATTGACAGGTTGCTGGTTGCATATCTACTGCTCTACGAAATGAAGGCAGAGAAGGAACTCTACCAGATTTTCGGGACTGGTGTTGTGCTGCCAGCATCGCTGCTGACACGACTGCTACAAAAGAAAAAAGATCGAAAAAGGTTGCTTCTAGCGGTTCTACGTTGGTACTCCGTCGCAATACCATTCGTGAGCAAGAAGATAACCTCTCTCCACCTTTGCTTTAGGAGTCGTCTTATTGAGTCTTCGCCTCCTTCATCACATACCCTACCCTTGGGAAATGTAGTCTCACACCACTTTCCAACTGTAATACCGCCTCTTTCCCGTCAAGTCCAACCAATTTCCCCTTTTGCGGATGTGCACCAGGATCCGCATCAGCGCTTTCCACCGTGATCTCAGTCCCCTCGGCAATACCAATCGGGTCCCTCGAATCCACACCCATCTCTTTTGCCGAGTAATCCGCATTCTCAATCGTCTTGTGCACCTGTTCTGGGCTTATCTCCGTGAACTCGGCCTTTGGCCACTTGTCGATCCACTCGTATATCCGTGGAAAATCACGCTGACTGAAGCCGGGTTCGTTAATCAGACCTTGCACTTTGAGCGCAAAGTCCACCGCGAATCCAGCGTGTAGATCAGCAAGCGTGAACGAGTCACCACCGCCTATGTACTGTCCTGGACCGGCGAGGAATTCAGTCTCGATGATGTGGAACTTGCGTCGAACTTCCGCCAACCCACTTGGTCTTAGCGAGGGATAATCCGGATGCTTGAGTATCTGGAATATTGTAATGCGGTCTTTGATGCCTTCTGGTGTCAGCATCGCAGAGGGTATGACTTTGAGGACGCTGTCGAAAAAGGCGATGCCAAAAGCTTCGTATGCTTTGTCTGCAGGCGAGGTCGGGAGAATATTGAATTTTTCCTGGAGCGTGGATATGATGAGCGAGCTGTCGCAGTAGATGTCTTTCCCAATAGCAAGGAGCGGGACGCGGCGATACGTAATTGAGAGACTTTCCAAAATCGGCCGAGGGATCACTATGGGCTGGAGGCTGCGCTGAAATGGCATCTTGCTGGAAGCCAGTAAGGTTCTAGTCTTGTAGCCATAGGGTGACATGTCTTGGGAGTGTCAGTCTTTGTGTTTGTTGCTGAGAGATGCCGGAGTAGAAACATACCATAGTCGAAAGCTATAATGGGAGCGCTGGCCATTGCGAAGTCCAAGAGTATGCGTGATCGATTGATGTTTTTGTGAGTAGACAATATCAAGGGGGAAGAGCAGTATATATTGACGGTGTATGTAGGTTACTCTTGAGGGGACTAGTAGCTAGTGTCCTATGCTCCGGCGCTATCCATCTGTGGGGCTCACTACCGAATTAGTCATCACAGGCATTACTTCTCGCAAGCATTTCTTCCCGCAACACTGACTCGGGGAATATCGCACTTGTCGCACACGGCTCCTCATACACAAGCAAACCTACACCACAATCCTTATGCCTGCGCCGAAACTACCTCAATAGTAAAGCCTTGAGGATTTCTGTTGGCAGCATAATCCTCAACCATCTCTCTATAGTCTACCGGCCCACCACCCCAGTTTGCCTTCTTCCCTTGCTGAAGACGCTGCTCCTGGGTCTTCGGTTCCTTACTCTCAAGCGTTGCCATACCTTCGCCATTGAAGTAGCCAGGCGTGCATGAAGACATGGCGGCGAACCAGGCTGCTCTCTTCGCAACTTCAAGACCATACTCGTGTTCCGCCTCCTTGGAAGCTTCGATAACGAATCGTTGGCCTTGACCACCAACCTGCTTTTGCGCCTTAGTCACGATGCTGGCAACGAGCGTAGCCTCGTTATCCATGCTTGACGTATGGTTCCACGAAGCCGACCCACCACGGAAGAAGCCGAAAAGATTGGGAAAACCCGGCATCGTGACGCCCAAGAATGTTCCAGCATCGGGAGAATGCCAATACTCCTTCATTGTGAGCCCTTGGCGTCCCTTGATAATAACACGACTCTTCTCAGAGGGGTCCAGGTCTGGATCAACCGTAAATCCGGTAGCGAGAATAAGAGCATCGATCTCGTACTCGATGCCATTGTATTGAATGCCGTTTTCGGTGTATCGATCGAGACCTTTGCCGTCCGTGTCGATCAACGTAACGTTGGGCTTGTTGAAAGTCTGGAGATATTCATCATGAAAGGAAGGCCGCTTGCACCAGCTTCCATACCATGCTTTCAGATTTTCGGCAGTATGTTTGTCTTTGACAATCTTGTCGACGTGTTTTCGCAGGGCCTCAGTGCGCGGAAGATCTAGCGTATAAAGGTCCTTGATATGCTCTTCGACCTCATTGGGAGCGACAAGCTTTGACTTGGAACCCAGAAAGCCAGATCCAGCCGGAGTCGCCGTCCAGCCATCGTTTACCAGATCAGGGCCATATCCCTTGCTGTTACTGACGTACGCATCGAATGCCAACCTCCGTTTCTTCTGCCATCCTTTCTCGCTCGTCATCTTGGCCCAATACTCTGGATCAGTCTCCGCTTGGTTGCGGGGCCCTACATGCGTCGCTGTCCTTTGCACAACATATACCTGGTCAGCCCACTTTGCCAGCTCAGGTACAATCTGGATAGCAGTTGCTCCAGTGCCAATAATCGCGACACGCTTTCCTCGGAGCTTTTCCAGATCAGGTTTCTCTTGAGTCCCGCCGGTATACTCATAGTCCCAGCGAGCGGAATGGAACACGTGTTTCTTTCGGTGAAGGTCTTCGAATCCCGGAAGGTCAGGCATCTTTGGTAGTATGAACGGAGCACTGGACATCATGATAAACTCGGCGTATACAGTGAATGTCGTTGACGTCGATGGCTCCCCCACGGTACGTGTCATGGTGACGACCCAGAGTTTCTTTCCCTCGTCCCAGATCTGCGAATCGATGCTGGTGCAGAACTGACCTCGAATCCCAAAGTGGTCGGCGCTTCGCTCAATCTGGCGTCTGATCTCATGGCCGTACGAGTATTTGTGGCGAGGTTGGTACCCTGTTTCTTCAAGGAAAGGAATGTAGCAGTAGCCTTCGACATCGCACATGACTCCAGGGTATCGATTGTAGTACCTATCACACTTGTAAGTGATTGCTCTCGGTCAGAAGTGAACAGGATCTCCATACCACGTGCCGCCAAATCCTCCAGCAACGTCAACACATACGACATCCTTGCTACTGATACCAGCCTCGATGAGGCGTCCCCCGAAGACAACACCATTGATACCAGCACCAGTGATGAGGTATTTGATGTTGGTACCGTCTTTCAGAGGCGGGTCGTTGACTCGTGGATCACTATAATCCACCCAAGGGTCCTTGTCAAGATCTTGGAGACCTTGCGATCGGAAATTGACATATTGCTTCTGACCAGAGTGTTTCAGGCGTTTGTCCCGTTCCTCTGCATACTTATCGAGCAGTGCTTCGCTGAAATCTTGTAGAGGTCGAATTGATCCCATCGTGACAATAGAGCAAATCGTAATTGTAAGTATAATTCGAGGCAATACTATGATGAAGAGTTGGTCTCTAGACTGTAAACTTGTGTAACAGTTATCGAGAAGATGTTGAATTTGAAGAGCTAAGCAGCAGCGCGTCTACCTGAGTTATAATCAACGTTTCCTCCCTCGATAACGGAAACGGACACTATGTCTTCCGTTCACTTCTTGTAGACAACCTCCACATAATCTCTGCAGCCATACGCACGTAATGTGGATCTAAGAACCCGGGCCAAGGCAGGCCATGCTACGGGCACACTCACGATCTCCCTTCTTACTGTCAATGGCCGCTGACTGGGTTCCTCACAGTCGAAGTATGATGAATGTAGAAAGTTGCTCCGCAAGGACCGTATAGCTTTGCGTATAAGGTGGGGTTATAAGAAGGGCCGATCCGAAGTTGATTCGCGATTAGTCGTCAACGAATTCTACCGGGAACGTCTCTTCTCATGGGGCAAGGTAAACATTCGAAAAGCACTAAGCCACTTTGTGCTGTGTGAAACACGCTTAGGCTGATCTGATCAACGGAAAAGGTTTTTTTGGTCTTCCGATGTTCTTGGCTGGTATGTTGTCTCTCGGAGCGCTTCGTATCCGCGGTCCTTTCTAGCGCGGATGTATTCTGGAATGTGTACCTTCTGTGGCGGAGGCAAGGCCAAGGCGGAGGACGGAGGCGGAGTCGGAGGGTGAAGTAGATCCCGACTTGATGCTCTGCGAACAATACGCTTACTAACTCGGAAAATGCCCAAGATTCGATACTATGCCCTTCGGCTTCGTGAATACCTATCCAGGTGATTGAGAAAAGTCGAGGACGATAGACCTCAGGTCTTTATTGCGATAATAGTCGGGCTACATGACACGCGTATAACGCATCATAAGAGTTAGATGTGGTACGCACTACCTAACGAGGAAGGTATCATCCGTACTCGTCCGTTTTGTTCTTCGCCGTCCTTGTAACCCTAATTACAACCATAGGCTAGCTCAACTACAACATCATCTGAGACACAACAGCGATATCAACTGGGGCTGCACAGAGATCAAGATCAGTTTGTTGTGTGAAAAAATAGGATATATATGTATGTGTAATATAGCAGACACACTACCATATAGAAAGGGTCGCATGACATTCGAATGTGTAGCATAAAAAAGACTCCATGCAGACCAGTAGTAAACCCTACAACTCCATCGCTATATGCAAGCCCATTATGCGCAATCGTTAACAATATAACCGTAAGACCTCTCCTGCTCTGCTATCTCACCCTCAGACGTTTTCCAGCAGGCTCCGTATCTACCTCTTGACGAGCCGTCGTGTTCGAAGTTGACCCCGCCCAAAACGTTCCATTACCAACAGACTGCGCAGTCACCATAGTGCCGTTCCGCTCCACCTCGACATCATCACTCTCAATCGACACACTCCGACGAGGTTTCCGCGGCGCCTCGATAGAAAACGAGAGCAGCTCTCGATCTGACCTACGCGACTTGGTCTTTGCTCTCTCGGCCTTCTCATCCTTCCTGTCATGCTTGTCGCCGCTCGTACTGCCTTGCTGCGTTCTCTTCTTTTCCCCCTTCCCGTCTGCATCTCCCTCTTCTTCAACGATTTCCTCACTGTAATTCCACATCAACCCCAACTCGCCCCTCACAAGCGCCGTACTCCAAAGACTAACCAACACACCAGGCACTAGCCAAAGTAGCGCCGGCTGCGCATGATTCATAAGATGGAGTGCGCATAACGTAGCAACCAAACCGCCCACGTAACCTATCAGCGCAGCGTTGAAGTAGACTTTGGGAAAGGTGAATGGCGCCTCTTCGTTCCCCTCTCCGCCTTGATGTGTCCTCGAAGCAGCACCGATAGGAGAAGTAGGACTCCACAGCGGCCTCCCCATGAACGAATGTGTCCAGAAATGATCACTCCACCGACCCGCAAGAGGGTAGTATTCCGCCTTGACAACAGTTTCTTCGTCTCCCCCACTCTCACCAGTCTTTGCTGACACGCGCTTCTGTCTCCTCAGATAGAACAGGTACAAATCGAACCTTAGCGCCAGCCCCACCATCAAGCCTGGTATGACGATATCGCCTAGCCCAAGCATAGCAGCCGTGTTCCTGCCTCCGGGTTTAGGAAACATGAGTTTGATAGGTACATCGAGCTTGGTCGCGACAGTAACCATGAGCGGGGTGAAGAAAACCATGTAGATGTCGTAAAAGAAGAGCCCGACCAAAATCGCGCTGCCCGTGAAGAAGGTCGTGGGAGAGATCATCTGCAGGGACCCGTAGCAGAAGCTGAAGCCGAGTAGATTGGTCAGATACCATGGTTTATCCACGAGGTTGAAGTAGAGGATGGTAGAGAGTGCAACGGCAGCACCGACCATGGTGTGCGCGCTGATTCTGAGCTTCCCGAAGAGGGCGCCGTGTGTGTGCAGTTTGAGCGTCCACTTGCGACTCGGCATTGCGCGGTCGGCCCAGAGCCATTCTTTTGCGCCTTGCGACAGTGGTATGCGTGCGAGGAAGCCGGGTAAGGGGGTTGAAAGAGTTTGGCTGGCGCTGGTGGTGCCGGCGACTGGTACGGCGAGGGCGTCGCTGGCGTGGACGTGGTAGAGAGTGCCGGCGAGGGCGTGTCGACGTGGGAAGATGATGGAGTGGCCGATGTCGAGGACGTCTGATACTAGCGTTGTTACTGCTGCGACGCCGAAGATGGCGAAGTAGGCGTTGAGGGCTTGGTTCAGGACGGTGGGGTCTTCGAGCCATTTGATGAGGAAGTACAGTGTTGCCAGGGCTATTCCGGCGAAGAGGGGGAAGAGGATGATGTCCTTGTTGGTGAGGCCTTCCATTTCGTGCGTGGGTTCTTCTGCCTCATCTTCGCTGTCCGTGTCCCCGTCTTCGCCCTCGCGCCGTGTCTTCTTCTTTCCTTTCTTGGTGGGTTTCGCAGCGGTCGAGGGCCGGGTGAGGGATGCGTGGGATGCGGCGTAGATGGGGAACAGAGACGCGAGGATCATGTGGAGGTAGACTGGCAAGAGCGGCTGCACCTTGGAGAAGGCATAGGCGGCGTTTCCGAGGGCCAGGGCCACAAGGCTGGGCTCCGAGTCTGCCATGGTGGGCAGAGTGCGCGGTTGGAGTGGGAGAGGGAGTGGTGGGGAAGGTTTTGGTGAATTTGCGGCGTGATAGCCATAGGTCGCTTGCAGTCAAAGTAACTGGAACTCCAACCTTCAACGTGTCCTATACCTTGACTCGCCTACAATGGCAAAGAGCGTCAGTGCAGTCAAAGGCAATCAGGCAAAACCGCAACAAAAATCCATGGAGCCAAGTGCGTTGCGTCTCCAGAAAGCTGCGCGTGCCATGTTTGCTCTCGCGGCGCAGTCGCGTTCCTCGCCATACAAAAGCCCGCCTCGTCGCGCAAACCAATCAGAACATGACGTCACCGCATCCCTCAAAACCCCCCGATCGCCACCCATGCAGATTCCAGCCCGTCTCCAGATCGACACACGCCGTCTGCACGAGCGGGACCTTGCATATAGTCCCCCTTCTTCTCACCGCTCACAGTCTACTAATCAAAATACCCGTGCTCGCTCTGCCGTTGTCTCATGATTCAGATCCCCTTCCTGCTCAAACCCAGGTACTCGGTATGGAAGCTTCCCAGCCCTATCTTAGCATCACATGTACCCCTCAACAAGGTGCAGAGAAAAGCAAGACGTGCGCAAATGATTTTTTTGTGTATTGCTACCGGATGTGTTTTGTACCTTGTTGTGTGCAAATGTATGCTGTGTGTTTCTTCTCAGACTGACCTATGCCGAAATTTACTACCCTCTTCCGTGCTGGCATTCTGTCTTCGCTACTTGTGTACCCCTACTTCTCACAACCGAAAAAATATGCTAGCCTCCCCCAAAATCCTCTCTCTCTCTCGCGCTAGATTAAAAGAATGGAATTCGTGTCGCGTACACTCGTCATGTGTTCCAAGTAGACGCCCGACAACGCAAAAGTAAAAACCGCTTGTTCGTAGAATAGAAAAGAAGACAAAAGCAAACTCTGCCAAACCAAGCCACAACCGCAGACATAAGAAAAGGCCAAGCAGTCTTGTATGAAACGCCCAGAAATACCGGATTACAAGAGGGATATTTATAGGACCAAAAGACAAGGAAGAAGAAATGTGCAAAACCGAAGGAGAGGGCCGTTGGCATGTGGCGCAGACCAGCTGGACCACAGGCGCTTTTGGCAACATGAACGACGACAACACCTCCGAACGCGCGCGCTAGTAAGACAAGAAGATCGGAAACAAGGCGTGGTAACGCAATCAGCAAGGTGTAAGTCTGCTGGACACGTTCAAGTCGCGGAGCATATCGAAAGACATGCCATCGACGTTGACGCGGTGCTGCGATTCAACATACACGTCGTGTACGTTGGAAAACGCATTCCCCTCCCAAGGCGACACGGCGGTAAGCCTCTTGTTATGTGGATGCGGGGGCGTGACAGCCACAATCACCCTTTCCTTCATTTGCGGCGTGATAGCCACAGGTCGCCTGCAGTCAAAGTAACTGGAACTCGACACCGAAGACGACGTGTACGAAGGCGCTGACGTGGAAGTGAGCTGGGGCTGAGAGGGGCAAGACGAAGAGGGGTAGTCGTGTTCGTGTGCAGCGTCGTCGTCGTCATCGTCATCATCATGGTCTTGCTCATCGGGTGACGAATGAGGTAGTGCTGACGGGTCAGGAAACTTGAAGGCTTTAGCCGTAGTGGGCTCTGACTCTTCTTCTAGCGGCGTTGATGAAAATAGAAACGACGAGTTGTTATGCGAGGTTTCATAGTAGCCTAAGATGGATGGCGTGTACTTGCTTCCCTTGGAGTTGGATGCCGAAGTCGGCAATGCATATTCCGGTAGGGGGAGCGCTTCGTCGTCTGTCTCGTCGTCGGTGGAGCTCCAGGCGGAGAATTGGCTTTTCATCGGTGGTCGCACCGGGGGTATCTCAATTGCCTTTGGGCCTTCGGCTTGTCGCCGACCGGATGGGTTCGGTGACGGAGGGGTTCGCATGGGAAACGATAGATCCGGGCATGACCGGGGGGAAAGGGATGATGTGGGGCGATGATTGGACTGGTACGTTGGTATTGACTTGAGCTGGTTCTTGATGAAAGCGGCAAGGTTGGCGGAATAGTCGCCTAGCGTTGGTGAGAGATTCCGAGGCTCCCCATCGTTCACATGCGGCACTACAGTTGAAGTGCTGTGATCTGTGGCATCGGATGGGACCCGGGAGTGCAACGAGTATTTTGGGTCAAACGGGGATGGCTGATCCTGAGGCGTGGGAAGGGCGGCGAGTCCTTCCAGGAACTTGATGTGGTCTTGGGGGTTGAAGAGGCGGTTGACTTCATCGTCAACCGACTGGTTGCGTCGAGCTCGGCGTTTCCGAACTGCGGCTCTTCCCTCTGCCAGAATGAGGAGTGCTTCTGGCGTTGAGCATCCCAGAGCCTCGACAATGGGGAACGAGTTACTTCTTTGTCTCTGCATGCTGTGTCGAGGACTCGCCCGGCGAGTGGATGGCGAAGACTGTCGGTTTTCCATGGTATGTATTAGTCCGGATAGAGCGGATTGCTGTGCTAGTTCATGGCCGCCGGAGCCGCGGAGCAAGTCGAGAGGGAGTGCAGAACCCTAAATACACAGTGCAGTCTCAAGGGGTTCCGGAAGTTGTAACGATGATGGCTCGTCGAAGCAAAAGGAAAAGAGAAGCTGCCGCGTGTAAAACGGATGGCAAGGCTACTTTGAAGCCAGAAAAACGGTCGACGGATCAGGTCAGGATGGCATTAGTGGGCCATCTCGCTTCCCACTCCCCAGGCAGCCCTAGCTCGACAAGAGATGCTATGGGTCCCAAGCAGAAAAGTACGAGTTGGCAGGCAGCTGGACGGGCACATGACGTTTACAGCCTTGGACCACCGACATGGGTGGGTCTTGCACGGCCTTGGAAAAGCGCAGAAAGAAGGATGAACTATGCTACACCCCTGGATGGCGCGCACCTATCTGCCGGATCCCGCTCGCGTTTCGCACAATGGCCCAATCAGCGAATAGAGGGCGTACGGCCTGTCATGCGCCGTCTGCTACCGGTCGTGGCAACAGCACCGGATTCTCCGTTTTGCCATGGGGTGTTCGCGTTGTAGCGCTTGATGGTGAGAAAATCCACAGCCTCTCAGCGTCGTGGGAAGCCATGTGCAGCAGTGCCGCGACAGCCTGCGTGAACTATCGTACCCACTTCAAACGAGGCCTGTTTGCGTGAGGTGGTGGTGATCATGATCGACGCTACCCTTGCTTTTTGCCTCTCTCAGGTGTTTCTCTAATGCCTGATCAGCCCGACGATCTGTTCTGACTGGACGGCGGCCAGCATAGCTGAGATTCAAGTGCGATCGATCAGCGCTGGCCACGCAAGCGGAGAATCCTACTGCATCTGCGGGTACCGTTGCCTGACAAACATCTGCTCGTCGTGATGTATGAATTGCGCATACAAAATGGATGCATATTCGGGCGTGTAATAATTGTCCGAGGTGTGTCAATACCTCCGTGCTAAAGCAGGTACGCCGAAAAAAGAACACGGTCGGACCGACTCGAGACTGGAGCAGACGCGACACTGGTCCGAGGCTGAGCAAAGCATTCGCATCTCGAAACTCGCGATAGAGTTGTATGCCTTCCAGCAGCAACTTAAGAGTCATACCTCCGAACTGGTGCCTGTTGTCGGATATCCGGTGCCGCGTGGGTGTCGATAGGTCCGACAGTGGCGCAAGAAAGCCGTACAATGGAGGCTGAGGCGCGCACCATAGTTGGTGGCCTACATTGCGGCGGGCACTCTGAAACCCGACAATTCACCTTGTGCACCATTCTGCGACTTGCTGGTAACCTCTACGAACCCTCACCGAACCCTCTTTGTTCACCCTCGCCCTCAATCCTAGCACCCCTCATTTGCTTTTCTCGCCGCCTGCTCAGGCTTTGGCTGCCCTGATCTCCGTGCTAACCCCGTCCAGGCTTCGCTTACTACTTGGGCAGTCACGATATGTCAGGTTTGTTTACAGCTTTGGTCACCCGGGCATCAACACGGCAACATTTTTATTCCGCGATTGACATCATCAGGTATTTAATGGGTCGCGGATATGGCAATCTGATGTGCACGGTAGTCCAGGATTTGCCCGAACAACTCCTCTTGACACCTGCGACACCCGGACCAGTAATGGAACCTTGTCGCCGCCGTCGCTACCGCAAAGGGGTGCCAGTAACTCACTTCATCCATGCTCCATGTTGGCATCCCAACGGCGGCTTCCCGGATTGCTTCACTTTCTCATCGGCACCGCTCTTGCGTTTATCGCTGTCTCTCATGTGTTTCACCACCCTCGACGGTAGTAGCTCCGCATAACCATATGCATCTGCATCTTCGATTCCCATCCACCACTATCTTCCTCCCCACCGCCACAACCCTACGATCTATTTCGAGACCTATTCGCCCGTTTAGCTTTGCATCGCCCTATCCCCTATCCCATCTCGTAATGCGCACGGCTGCATCCTGAAGCGATTTCCAGGTACTCCGCCGGTTCTTTTTTTCCTTACTCGGCACGATCCGAGACGACCCATGCTGTTCGGCAAATATATTGCGGGCCTTGTTATTCTGTCGGTGTTACCTCTGCTTTTCCTCCTGGCACGCTTCTGCGCAAAGCGGTCACGGCTACTGCCATGGACCATTGACGATACTTTCCTGCTGCTTGCTCTGGTACTGCCCAGCCTTGTAGCGAAAGCGAGTGCCATGTCTGACCACATGCATCAGCTCCTCCAATATGTGGTCATGACAATGTTCATAGTTTGCGAGTTCTTCCGTCTGCAACTAAATGCCATGGCTAATGTAACGAAGCGATGGCTGCTAGTCTTGCCCATCAGCACATAGTGACAGCCACCATGGCAGACCTCAAGCGAACGCTGATAGTAGGGTTATGCTTCTTCCATCCTGGACAGAGCTTACGCATGCAGATACTATGGCTCTTCCGGCTTCCCATGGCTATCAGCATCGCCCTCACCCGATGCGCAATCCTCGTCTTCTTCGTCCGAACCTTGTTCACTAAAACATACAGCTGGCTCAGACACGGTGGTATTGTTGACCCTCGGACAACCAGGCACTTCCGATACACACGTGTTTATTAATCTGACTTTCAGCACACTTTTGTATCGCTACGGCAATTGCCTTGGGACTTGCGTCTGTCGTTGTCATTGCACTCCACTGCCGTCCGTGGAAACACAACTACCTGATGCCTCTTGAGGATCCGGAACACTGTTTCCGGTTGAAACCGTATGTAGTGTCTATAGCAGTACTGGGAGTGGTTCTGGATGCGTCGATCTGGTGTTCACCACACTATGTCGTCTGGCATTTGAGGCTGCGGCGATCACACAAGCTCGCCGTCTCCTTGATGTTCGCTTTCGGTTTGTTGTGCGAGAAGTACCTACACTTCTCGATCCGCTGAGACTAACCAACTCAGCAATATATTCATTGGTGGCCTTCGCGTCGACTCACTCGCAGATGTTGCATATCAAGGCGACGTAACATATGGTATAGGCACCACCTTGATATGGGCAATCGCCCAGATAAGCACTGGGATTGTCGTAGCATGCTGCCCTCACCTACGCCCTATGTTCGAGTGGATCCTCCCTCGCCAGCTCACCCACCTCACTACTCGCAGATCCAACCATTCGGCATCGAGAGCCTCCAAGGCCTCACAGAAACCTCAAGTCGTGATTTCACCTCCGAGGGACCAGAGCAGAGCCGGTTCCATTACGGTCACAACGGCCATCACTATTGAGCTTGACGGATACCTGCCACCACTACCAGCACCAGCGATGAGTATCCACGATGGACAGGTCGACGCGGAGGCCCCAACGTTCAATGTCGAACAAGGACCAGCCAATCGTTTGAGGTTTTTGGCATACTGTTGCGGAGGACCAGCGCGTTGTGGAAGCTGCCTCTGTTAAGCAGAGCTGTGTGTCGATTTCACTCTCGTACATGGCGTGCTAGCTTGTGTCCTTTACTTGTATTGATGTACCCAATATGATACCTAGTTGGGAACTACAAAGCATACAATAATGTACACTTACTTTTCGAGTAATACGGCATAAGTTGACCATCCAGCCGCTTCTAGCTGAACAATTCGCTTGCCTCGTAGAGATGCGACTTCTTCAAAACTCTCCTTGAAATCTGCACCGGTTTCAAGACCAAGCTGGTTTTCACTGTCATCTCCAGCTGCAAACAACACACTCCTAGTCTCTTCTCCCATTCCACACAATTCAGCAGCCACCAAAATATGCCCATGGCCAACCGTCACATCATACACCCTCGCCACCTGTCCATCTATCCTCACATCAAAGCACTTGACAAACTCATCCTGCTCCTCATCAACACCAATCCCTGTAGCCTGCACCCCTACTCCTCCATTAACCTTAAGCACGTCTAGTTCCTTACCTGCTCCAGGACACGCCTGACCCCAAACAAACAGTTCCCCGTCCGAGCTCACCGCCGCACTCATATAACCGCCAGCCGCTATCTTTTGGATGCATGACTCCTCCAGATAAGGCAAGAGCGACATGTCGAACCCGCCATCATATGACCGACCTAAGCATTTTGGGTATCTAGGATCACTGGTTGAAGTCCAAACGTGCATATTGGCGTCTAGAGCAGCTGTTGTCGTAGCGTTTACGACGTGTTGAGGTGGGGACGGGGATGTGTACGGGAGGGATGTTACTTCTGGTGCAGGCGAGATGGGCTGCGGAGCAAAAGAAAGATACCGCCGGAGATGCGAAAAGTTCTCAAAGCGCAGGATCAAGTCTGTGGTTGTGGTTGTAGACGGAGACGCCGTGTATAGCGATATGCAGCTTGAGGTATCGATCTTCACGTCTGTGATGGTCGCTGTGAAGCCGCTTTCGCTTGCCAAAAAAGTCTGGATTTCTGGTACACCATCTTCCATCTCGACGTCGGTACCAAATAGGACGATCCTCTGCTCTACGCGCTCGGCACCAGTACCTCCATCCGCATCCACATCCCCGTTACCACTCTTTACAACATACCCCTTCAAGCCATCATGCATCGCACTACCAAATAACACTGCTTCCGCAAGAGGAGCTGCTCGTTTCAGGTCCTCATCTGCAGTCAAACATTTCTTCTGGGCAGTCGTAAGGCCTGTGCCGATGTACTCCAGAACCCACGGCCATGGTTCCTCAACACTACCACTATCCCCACCATCTCCATTTTCATCTTTATTCTTGCTGTATGCGATAACAGCGTCGCACCATGCCGCCCAAAGCACCCTGATAGACCGTGCTTCGAGAACGGGTTCAAGCGCGCTAGAAGTTGGGCGGGCAGTATTGTTGTTGTTGTTGTTGTTGTTGTTGTTGTTGTTGTTGTGTTTCACCTCTCCGCCTCCGAGGACATACAGTCGCTGTCGCATAACGATCGCGATGGCGCAGATAAGCGCGACAAGGAAAAGACGTTAAGACGTCCAACTCAAATAGCCAATGAGACGCGTTACGCCCCTCCCGCGAGCAGCCGTCGTGCGTGGGGTGGATGGTGTCGTAACAAGTGGTCTTGGCGGGACTAGTGGACGGTGGTGGTAGGGAAATGGCTGTTGTTTTGACAGTATTAGCGCGGGCGCGTATGAGTTACGCGGCCTCCACGGTCCCCCGCGAATCTTCCCCTTTGGTCCCACACACAGTGCGCTTCAGTCATGTCTGCGGCTTCTTTATTGCGATCAACCTTGTTACCTGTTGACTTTGCGGGACGGGAACCGTTGCGTTATTTTGAAACAGTCTTTTGCAGTCTGTCGTTCTGGAGTGAGTATGACATAGCTTCTATGACGTCGTGAGGAGATTACGATGACATCCGGAGACGAGCATTACAGGGCCTCAGGACCTTAGGCAGGAAACGATATAGGCGACCCCCATGTCAGTCATGCAAGCAAGATTCGCGAGATGAACAGAATCCTTCAACCTGCAGCTATATCGGCTCCTTCAATAGCCGTTCTACATCTGGTTTCTTCCCCGCTTCCCTGAAAATCACCCCGGAAGGAACCTCCTGGCAAATGAGAAGCGCGGAGAGAAGACAACCAAGCTTCATTGCCTCTCAGACCAGAACCCAGTGCCACTTCACCATGCCCAAACGCTGGAAAAAGGAGAACAGCGAGCGCTTCGGTACCAGGCCAGCGTAGGCCGACTGCCACCAG
>Ga0265797_10001333_pt1 | contig 43511 bp, 40 predicted proteins | sample P2T30metagenome_FD_192433 | JGI IMG/M metagenome (GOLD analysis project Ga0265797, IMG submission 192433) | Plant litter microbial communities from East Loma Ridge, Irvine, California - P2 T30 | ecosystem: Environmental > Terrestrial > Plant litter > Unclassified | place: USA: California...
CGAAACTGAGGAAGCACAACGGGGAGTATGTGGAGGGGTGATAACCACCGCGCGGTAAGACTGTGGTGCTTACCCTATGCGGCTGGAGAGGATGGGATGGCATGCCTACTAAATGCTACCTACCGGCCCCCATGTCGCCTTCAGGCGGACTTCGTTGCCCTGAGTCTTGCTGTTGCTCTTTTCGGTGCTCTCGCAGTCAGACTAACGCACACATCTCTACATTGGGAACATGGAAAGATTAGACTGTGTCGTCGTTGGCGCCGGTAAGCACAGCAACTCTCTTTCAACCGGAGCATTGCTTCGCGGAAAAACAATTGTTCATCGCATGCTAATACCCCGACAGGATGGTACGGCCTGGCAGCTGCAAAGCAGTACCACTGCACACAACCCGAGCGTTCACTGGCTATCCTCGACTCAGAAGCATCTCTCGGAGGCACATGGGCAGAACATCGGCTGTACCCGGGGCTCAAGAGCAACAACCTGCTCGGCACATACGAGTACCCGGACTTTCCTATGGACACCGAGACGTTTGGCGTCAAGACAAACGAACACATTCCGGGGGCGGTCGTCAACTCATACCTCAAAGCTTATGCAAACAAATTCGGCATCGACAGCAAGATCCGTTTCCGAACAAAGGTACTCGTGGCCGAGCACCAGGAGACCGCAGAGGGCGGTTGGATCTTGACCATCGAGGGTCCAGAGGAGACGGAATCTCGAATCTATGCCCGACGACTGATTCTGGCCACTGGACGCACCTCAAATCCTTTTCTGCCGCACTTTAGCGGCCAGGAGACGTTTGGTGGCAGATTGTTCCATAGCAAGCACTTTCGAGAGAATCGCGATACTTTGGAGACATCCAAGTCCGTGGCGATTTTTGGAGGGTACAAGTCTGCATGGGATGCCGTCCATGCCTACGCTACGGCTGGGGTCAAAGTGCACTGGATCATCCGATGTATGTTCACTTTCTAACGTGCGATGGCCGAGCATTTCACTGACCAAATATAGCTTCGGGACATGGGACATGTTGGATGGCACCACCATTCGTAACGCCCCTGAAGCAGTGGATTGAGATGCTCGCAAGTATGGACTATGTGCAAGTCACAATAGAGGACCAAAAGAGACTGACTGGCATCCTAGATACCCGGTTCCTTACATGGTTCAGTCCATGCATTTGGGGCGAATCTGACGGCTATAACGGCATCCGCAACTTCTTGCACGGCACCGCCCTGGGTCGGGCAATCGTCAACACCTTCTGGGGAATTCTTGGAAACGACGTCTTGACACTCATGGACTTTGACTCGCACCCGGAGACCGCAAAGCTGAAACCGAAAACATTGCCTATGTTTACTGCCGATAGCTTCAGCATTTTAAACTATGACGGCGACTTCCTGGAGCTCGTCAGGAGTGGCAAGGTCCAGATCCACGAATCCGACTTCGAGCGCTTGAGCCCCGGAAAGGTGCATCTCTCCGACGGTACTTCGTTCGAAGCCGATGCTATGCTGGCCGGTACTGGCTGGAAGCACTCGCCGCCAATGAAGTTCCTGCCCGAAGGCATCGAGGCAGAACTCGGCCTCCCACACGAAATGACGGAGAAAGCACCTCTAGAGGATCTAGCAAACCAGCAAGACCTGTTCAGAAGGGCCGATGCCGAAATCACACAGCGCTTCCCCAGGCTCAAAGACGAGCACGTGTGGAACGAAGACTATGTCCCAGTCACGAAGATCGACGGCATCGACGTTGACAGCAAGGATGCAACAACCAAACCGCTCACCTCATACATGTTGCACAACTTCATCGTGCCCCCGAGCGAGCGCTTCCTACGACCGCGCGATATCGCTTTCGTCGGCATGGTCGGCACCTTCAGCAACACCATCGCCGCGCACATCCAAGGTCTCTGGGTCAGTGCGTATTTCCTCGGCTCTCTTGCGAAGGATCCGGCGAATGCAGTAGGCGACGAGGCGGCGATGCAGCACCTGCGATATCAGACGGTGCTATCGAACAGATGGGGCAAGTGGCGGTACCCAACGGACTGGGGTACGAACAAGACCCCGTGCTTCATATTCGACGCAGTGCCATATCTCGACCTGCTGCAGAACGATCTGGGAGTGAAGCCGCACCGGAAAGGCGGCGCTGTGGCCGAGATGTGGTCGCCATACATGGCTAAGGATTACCAAACGATCAATGACGAATGGGAAAAGGCACGAGTTAGTAGTAAGATTGCTGTTTAGGAGAACCTGAACCTGCGGATCAACCGTAAATATTCTTCTAATGATTACCAAATGTAATGACAGTAGCATTCGCATCAAAGTCGCTCGAAGCGCTTTTCCACCCGCGCCCAAGCGCCTGCCCGCAGAGTGGTCTGCATCCACCAGTCACCGTTCGCATCCCGGCCGATCAGTGGCCCTGCATTCCTCAAGCTGATGCCATTCGGATGTCCATTTGGCAGGATAAATGAAGGTTGACCAAGTTTGTTGCTCCGACTTGCAAGCGGCAACCCCGGCCTAATAACAGCAGCCGAGAAGTTGACGTCGTAGAATCGCGCGCGGTGCCAATTTGACCAGGACAACATGATCTGGTTCCAGGGTCCCACTAGGGGCGACCGACCGTACTCGTTGTGGGCTTCGAGCTGCCAGGCTACGAGATGGCGGACTTGTTCTGGGTTTCGTTGTTCTTGCAGGTCCTGGCGTATCCGTAAAGCGAGAGAGCCAACGCTCATGTTGGCGAGCTCACCACACGTCAACAAGGTACTCGTGGCCATTAAGGCATTGGTGGTGTACACCGTCTCCCCGTTGTTAGGAAGAACATCTGGGAAGAGGCCACGGATGTTCGTAGCGTTCATGATGTTGACGGGCTGACTTGAGCTCAGCTGCTGAGCGGCGACGGAAACCTTCGCCCACCATGCAAGGAGTACGTCTCCATGGGAAAGGAAGACGTCTCCTTCATTGTGGCCGCTGCTAAGCACGTCAGCCATAGCTTGCTGCCTCAAGTTTTCCACCCAAGGACCTGGACAGCATATCAACCGGCCTGCTTCGGCATAGTGTACCACCAGCTCGTACAAATACCCGACGACAAACATAGCAAACCAAATGCCGGTTAGCATGCAATGATACAGGACGTGCTTTTTCGGGTCGCCTCCTCTAGCAATCTCGTGGGCCGGGTCCACGTGAAAGGGCACGAAAGCTGGTACATCTTGCTCTCGTCCATCGAGTACGGATGTCCATGCTTGAAGCAAGCTCTGGCGACCCAGGGCGTCGAGAAAGACGTGTGACCACGACATTGTAAGCAAGGTAGCGTCGTCGAAGCTAACAACGTGGACCGAGAGAGCCGGTCGATCGGTGTCTACCCAGTCGGAGAATTTCGAGGCATGGCCTGGGCGTGTTGTAATATCATGGTACATTTCCGAGTCGGGAAACAGAGTAGGTCTTTTGAGATCAGAAGCTCGTGGCAGCTTGGAGGCGGAAGGGTGGTCGCTTATGGTTTGTTTCAGCATCTCGTGTGACCAGACAAAACCCGGCCTCTTCTTATCATATCGAGGCGGGATGTGGAATTCCAGGCCCCCCGTTGTCGTCTGTCATAGCAGTCAATATCAATGCGTACGATATTCACAGGCGTGACGAGACGAACGTTTTTCTTCAGCCTCGCCCCCAAGCTTTTCCATTCTCCAATCTCGAGGAGCCTCTCCAGTGACGACTTGAGTTTACCGGCGTCTAGGACGTCGTCAAAGCGGTATGTGAACTCCATCACGATCTTCTGAAGAACGTCGTTGCCATCCCAAAATCTTGCTTTGATCACTCTATCTTCCATGGCGGTTTCCATGCTGGGGCCTTGTGAAAGCGGAATGTTGAGTTTTGGTTATATGAGAGGAGAAAGAGACGCAGCGAACAAGAGACCTGTCAATTATAAGAACCAGTCTTCCATGCCAATGTAGCATACCTTAGTCTGCATGAGGATCTCACGGGCTAGCAAGAGTACTAGACCTGATCCTCTGCGCGAGTCACCTTCTAGCCCGTGCAACACAGCCACATCTCATCCATCGCGTTTAGACTCGGCGCAAAGCTTGCATAAAAACGGGAGTCGGTATAGCCGGTGACAGTCAACATCGTTGAAACGCTATCATGGCCATGCTTTCAGGTATGTTGCAATGGTGAGGTGTATACCTCCGAAAGGGATGGCATGAGGCTGGGTCTGATGCCTGAGGCACGAGCCTTGGGAGCTGGTTGATGTGTTGGCGCAGCAGTATTACTCTGCAGTTACGGTGCTGACCCCTCGACAAGAAACAAACATCTTCGTTATATGACGACGACGACGACGACAGTGGCATGTTTCTTGATCCGGCTCGAAAGGTGAGACATTGCTCGGCGATCCCAACATGACACCACACCAAGGTATCTACCAACCTGTCTCACCGCCCACTGTTTCCTCACGCACACCAACATGGCAGACGCTGTGCTGTGTCCGTGGTGCGGATTCTCAACTCACGACACATATGCTATCCAACTGCACATAGAAGAACAGCATACCGTCGACTCACCATTCGCTGTCCGAAGATCTTCTCCGGACCACGCCCAACGCGGCGGGCGGTCCATCGCAGACTTCGACGCACACTCAGAGCTGAGTGAACGATGGGTCAGATGTACGCGTCGAGGCTGTGGCCAGTACATTGCAGAAGCCAATGTCGACGACCACATTAACATGCACGACGCCGCGTCCGCACACACAGAGCCCGCGTACGCCTCCTCGCGAAGCGGCACGGTCTCACCTCGCGTGGTCAATGGCTCGGGCTATGCCAGACCTCAGGTATCAAGCGAGAAGGCACCGTCTCAGATATCACTACCGAGATCTTCAACTTCAAGTAAATCTGGAAGCTGGCGACGACCGAGCATCAGGGCTCAGTCCGTTGCCCCATCATCAAAGTCGTCCGTGTCAGGCAAATCTCGAGTGTCACAGGCATCAAGCGAGAAAGCCCGATCGGAAGTCTCGACGGCTAGGACCTCAGCTACAAGCAAATCTGGAGCCGCAAGCTCAGTCTACGCCGGCAGCTCAGTCGGACCTAGAGATGCACTGAAGGACCACCCGAAGAATGGAAGACTCGGCACCAAGGACCTTGGTCCATACGCCTACGAGAAGAGTATGCCACTTCAAGTACGCCGCGTGCTCGAGAATGCCTCCAGACCCAGCTACGAATGCCGCATAGGACCCAACGGTAGGCTGCTCCGCGAAGCTATCATCTACAACGAGACGCCTCGCCCCGTACCAATCCTAGCAGATCTCAGCGCGGCCGACCCTAATGTCGAGATTGCATACTTCTGCCATAAGAGTGTCAAGCACGTGCACCGATTAAAGTGCGACGGCAATTTCTGCGGCTACTGGAACATTCAAATGCTGCTGTCCTACCGCCTCGCTAGAATCGAGGACCCAGCGCATGGCAGCCTCCCACTACCGAGCGTGATCGAAATCCAAGACACGATCGAGAAAGCCTGGGATGCGGGTATTTGCAGTTTCGGCCGCATCGAGACGGGTGGAATCCGCAACACACGCAAATGGATTGGGACGCACGAGGCGGCCGCTTACTTCCTCAAGCTTGGCCAGCCAGTGACGGCGCTTTCGTTCAAGACATCTTCAAATCCCAAAGCGCCATCCGCACACAATCAGCTGCTTGACTACGTCGAAGCCTACTTCATCTCTGGCCTCGAGAGCGCCACCGAGAACGGGTCTTCGCGCATGACCCAGCTGCCGCCGATTTACTTCCAACGACCCGGGCACTCGATGACAATCGTGGGGATGGAAAGGCGCAACGATGGCGACAGAGTACTGCTCGTCTTCGACCCCAGTTTCGCGGTCGCCGAAGTGCTGCGGCAGTTGAGGAACGGCAGGGTGCACAGGTCTAAGATTGACACGCTTATGGCGGCTTTCCGACAAGACGGCGCGCATTTGACTCGTTGGAAGGAGTATGAGATTATGATGTGAGTTCTTCTTGCCTTGATATTTGACGTGTCTTTCCTCCTACGACGACCAACGGAACCGACTGATCTGATCTCCACAGACCGCACGCTCCAAAGTAATGACTTTACGTCCAAGGGAAATGAACGTGCCCAGGGCATGGGGTTCTTCACGAGGCTACGTTGAAGATTGATGGAAAGCAGGTAGTTGTGCAGAAACGTATCTAAACAAGGCATGATTTATTTACCGTAGCAAGACCAGACCAAGTACCCAAAATAGCTTCGTTGTCGTTGTCAAGCGCGTTGCCTCTTGCATGCTTTGACCAAAAGTGCCACACCCTTCGAACGATGAACCGCCAAAGTAATCCTACAAGGTGGTATTATTACACAATCTATGATACAAAACAAGATCTACAAGAACCGGCTGGACTCAGCAGCACCGCCACTCCCCCTCCCCTTCCAAACCCCCACAGCATCCGCAAACATATCCCTCGTGCGAATCCTACTCCTCAACCTAGCACAAAGCAAGAAAGCCCCGCTCAGCTTGCGATGCAAACTATAAGTCTCCTCGGGCGGCGGCGCCATGCGCTCCCTCAACATCAGCCCGATATTCGCCCTGACGCGGTCCGTGATGGTCTGGTTTTCGAAGTCGTACACGTCGGGCGCGCGGTCGTTGAAGGGCTCGCCCAGCGTGAAGATCGAGTCGATGTGCGCGTCCAGCATCGCCTGGCTCTCGCGGCCCGTCAGGTAGCCCAGCTCGATGCTGCGGTCGCGGCACGTCGCGCGGTCGCCCTTGCCCGCGGCGATCAGCAGGGCGACGTAGGGCTCGACGAATTTGGCCGGGAAGTCGCGGCTGGCGCCGAAGTCGAGGAGTTCGAGCTTTTGGGTTGAGCGGTTGTACAGGAAGTTGGTCCAGTTGGGGTCGGTTTGCATGAAGCGCCATTCCATTAGTTCGCGCAGGCAGAGGCGCAGGATGTGCGTGCCGATCCAGTCGCGTTCGGGCTGGCTGAGGTCGGCGATCTTGGTGACGCCTTTGCCGTGCATGAATTCGGAGGTCAGGACGTCCGGGCCGCAGGCCTCCGGGTAGACTTCTGGGACGGAGAAGGTGGCTTGCTCTTCGCTCAGGAGCTGTCTGAAGCGGATGCACGCTTCGGCTTCGCGCTCGTAGTCGCATTCCCAGCCCAGTTCGGTGCGGGCGTTGGCGATGGTCTTGTCGAGGTAGAGGCCTTTGGGGAGGAGACGGCTGGCGGTGAGTAGGAGGGAGAGGTTGTTGAGATCAGAGTCGATGCTGTTGCGGACGCCTGGGTATTGCACTTTCACGGCAACCTCCTTGCCGTTGGACGCCAATGTAGCCTTGTGCACCTGTCCGATCGAAGCAGCGGCGAATGGTCGCTCTTCGAAGCTGGAGTATAGGTCGCGCCAGTTCTCTCCGAGACTGCGGACGAGCACCTGGTTGCGCTGTGAAGGAGGCATGTAGTCCGCACTGTCCTGGACACGCTGCAAGATGGTGTTGATGGTCGCAGGCAAAACCTTCGAGTCCTGGAAGCTCATCATCTGGCCTAGCTTGAGAGCTGCACCTCTCATCTTGCTCAGTTTGGCCACGAGTCGATTCATGTTTGCCTCGCTGAGCACGAGACTCCCATCAGCGCCACTGCCAGTGAAACGCTTGAAACCCTCTCCCACGGCACCGAAAGCCATACTAGTCGCCAGCCCCCCGTACTGCCATAGCCTTCCGAATCGTGATTCCGGTACTCTTGATTCCCGCATTTCGTATGGGGCCTGCTCTCCCGAAGGTGTGGATGCTTTCGATTCCGCCTCTATTGCCGAGTCCTTCATGATAGATTCTGCCAGCTTCTCAGTCTCTGCGTCCATGGCGACCGGCGTGGATTCCTCCTTAGGCGTGTCTGCAATTGGCGATGGGGAATCCACAGGCTTCGCTTCCTCTTGATGCTTCCTCCGCTCCATAGCCGCAACCATCTCCGGCAAAGGCTTCGCAGCCATCTTCTTCCTCCCAGCATAAGGGTTCGCCCTGTCCGCACCTGAACGCCCCAAAGCCTGAGAAACCTTCGAACTGCTGAAGATGTTCAAATCCACACCCTCAGGCGCCGCCTCCTCATCCTCCTTCACCACCGCAGGTTCCGCATTGGCCGAGTAGTAAACATCCTGATTCAAGCCCTTCTCTTCCACGTGCACATCCCCGCCCTGCCCATCAGCCAGATGCTTCGGCAGCTTGACCCTAGGCAGCGACGAGAGCTCGGGACTAACACTGCCCGCCCTCTGACCGAAAGTGTCCCTCCCAATCTCCGCCCTCGAAAGACTCCCCTCTGCATCCGCCTCCACAGCAGGAATCTGATCCTCAGCCAACCTCTGCGCCCTCCTCTTCGCCAGCGCCTCCTCTCCACCCGCAGTAGTAGTCCTCCTCCACCCATCCCCTCCAGCGCCATCAGCAGCAGCAGTCTCATCAGTAGAAGCAGTCCCAGTCCCACCAACCCCCCTAACAATCTCATCCCTCACCCTCTCCTTCGCGCCCCTCATCCCCTCATCCCATCCCCCAGGCCTAACCTCGCGCTCGCCAACAACCCTCCGCGCCAAAGCCCACGCTGCGCCCGCCGTAACCGTGACCCGCTCCGTCTGGCTCTTGACCGCCCGCCCCAGCCCGGACCCTTGCGTCCACAAGCGCCATTGCTGCCGGCGGAGAGCGATGTGGTTTGCGCCGACGGCGCGGCTGGCGGAGGCGAGTTTGGCGGCGTCGAGGAGGCGTTTGGCGGACATTTTGTTTGTGTGCGTGGTGGGAGAGACTCCCAGAGAGAGAAAGAGATGTTATTTTTCTTTTCGTTGAGATTGGGGGTTTGTGCCGGTGAATTGGCGGGTTCTTGGGGTTTTTATTGGGAGCTCATGTTGTCATGTTGGATGGTGTTGTTGGTTTGGTGGGCGTTGCTGGATACCGGAGTAGGCAGCTGTTTATTGGGAGTAGAGGATGGGAAAGTCGAATGGCTTGAGGTCAATTCCTCCCGCATAAAAGTCCAGATTGGTGACCTCATGGGAATCGCTAGCGTATATATAAATATTAATATGTATAGAATATCAAACATTTCGTTATTCATAGCATATATATACTGTAGTCATGATCCGAGCTGAGACATAGTATTCTATCATTGCAACAAGTCGAGGTTGTCACTAGCGTTCACGTTAAACATACTACACGTACATAGTAGGTAGTCATGAACCAAGTACATCTTCCGTTGACAATCTGGATATATGGGGAGAAGATGTTCGTAAATATTGGTACAGTACAACTTCTTGCTCGCTAATTTACACGTCATGTTTATAATACACAGCCCCTTGTATCGCCATGCAACAAAAATAAATGTATTGCAAGAGCGGAGAGAAAGAAGTCGCAGTGCTCTTCCATCTGATTATGACAAACAAGAAGGTCCCAAAATGGTGGCTTTTTTGTACACGTCGTCTCGCGGGGTATCATGGGGGTGAAGCTTTTTTTGGTTTCAGGAGGTCAGGGGAGAGAATGGGGAGACGACATGCTTAAAACATGCCGCCGCCCATGCCGCCCATACCGCCCATGCCACCACCCATACCGCCCATGGGAGGAGCAGCGCCAGCGGGCTCAGCGGCCTCGACAATGGCGACTTCGGTCGTACCGAGAAGGGAGGCAACACCAGAGGCGTCCATGAGACCAGTGCGGACAACCTTGAAGGGGTCGAGGATACCGGCGGCGATCATGTCGACGTACTCGCCCTTGGAGGAGTCGAAGCCCTTGTTGAAGTCGTTGCGGAACTCGTCCATGAGCTTGCCGACAACGACAGAGCCCTCAGTACCGGCGTTCTCGACAATGGTGCGAGCTGGGCGGGTGATGGCGGACTTGACAATCGCAATACCGAGCTGCTGGTCGAAGTTGGCGGGCTTCAGGTCGTTGAGGGCGTTGGCAGCAGCCTTGAGGAGGGCAGTGCCACCACCGGGGAGGATACCCTCCTCAACGGCGGCGCGGGTGGCGTTGAGAGCGTCGACCATGCGGTCCTTCTTCTCGCCGACCTCAACCTCGGAGGCACCGCCAACCTTGATGACGGCAACACCGCCAGAGAGCTTGGCAAGACGCTCCTGGAGCTTCTCCTTCTCGTAGTCGCTGGTGGTGGGGTCGTTCATGACACCGCGAATCTGCTCGCAGCGGGCAGCGACGGCGTCCTTGTTGCCCTCACCGTTGAGGATGACGGTGTCCTCCTTGGTGATGGTGATGGATCCAGTGGAGCCGAGCATCTCGGCGGTGGCCTTCTCGAGCTTGATGTCGAGCTCGTCGGTGAAGACGGTACCGTTGGTGAGAACACCAAGGTCGCCAAGGATGCTCTTGCGGTTGTCACCGAAGCCGGGAGCCTTGACGGCGGCGACTTGGAGCTGACCGCGGAGCTTGTTGAGAATGCAGACGGCGAGCGCCTCACCGTCGATGTCCTCGGCGATGATGACAAGAGGCCTGCGGAGCTGCTGGGAAGCCTCAAGCGCGGGGACGATGTCCTGAACGGCGGAGATCTTCTTCTCGGAGAGGAGGATGAGAGGCTTCTCGAACTCGACCTTCTGGGCCTTGGTGTCGGTGATGAAGTAGGGGGAGATGAAGCCGCGGTCGAACTTCATGCCCTCGGTGACCTCAAGCTCGTCCTCGATGGTCTTGCCCTCCTTTACGGTGATGACACCCTCCTTGCCGACCTTCTCCATAGCCTGGGAAAGAAGCTTGCCAATGAGCTTGTCGCCGTTGGCGGAGATGGCGGCGACCTGGCCAATCTCGTCGCTGGTGGTGATGTCGCGCTTGTTGGCCTCGAGGTACTTCACAACGGCCTCGACGGCGGCCTGGGTACCCCTGCGGAGGTCCATGGGGTTGCAGCCAGCGGCGACGTTCTTGACGGTCTCGGAGAAGATGGCGCGAGCGAGCACGGTGGCAGAGGTGGTACCGTCACCGGCGACCTCGTTGGTCTTGCTGGCGACATCCTGGAGGAGACGAGCACCGAGGTTCTCGAACTTGTCCTTGAGGGTGATGGCGCGGGCGACAGTCACACCGTCCTTGGTGATCTTGGGAGAGCCGAAGCTGGACTCAATGAGGACGTTGCGGCCCTTGGGACCGAGGGTGGTGGCCACGGCCTTTGCGAGGGTCTCGACACCCTGGAGGAGAGCTTGCCTGCCCTCGACGCCGAACTTGAGCTCCTGTATCATGGCATCAGTATCCATTGTTGTCATGCTTTTCCATCTCTTCCATCTTGGGATTGATGGCGGCGTACCTTGTGCGCGAATCTCTGCTGGATGAGAGAACCAGAGTTGATTCTCGAGCTGCGCAGGGCAGCCCTGGGGGCGGAAGCGAAAGCACGCTGCATGATGTGTGAAGAGAGAGGAGGAATGGGTATTAGCGAAGTAAGACGAGACAATCAACTCCGCAGCTCCTATGTGTGAAGGAAGAGACCGGTGGGAGAGGATATATAGGGAGATGGAAGGAGATGGCGATGGTGGTAAAGGGACTTGGGACTGGAGTTGCAACTTATCGGAGGTTGTCGCGCAGAAACAGAAACCCATGGAATTAGTGTCTGCACGGACGCCATTTCCAATACCGAGGACCATCGGACGTCTAGATTCTTGCCAGACCAGACTTGACTCGCTGGGAACATGCTCGATACAGTAATTGTGTCTACCTGCACAATTTCCATGTTGAAGAGTCTGTTCTTTCCATGCAATGCAATGGCATGACTTGACACCCTGACTGTGCAGATTTCTCGTCTGCGGGATAAACTCAAAATATATATACCGAAACGACATATCCGAACTCTATTCTTGATGACATATCAGTCTGCACAGTCAATCGTAGATGGAAGGTACATATGTAGTCGATCATTTGTTGGCATCATCCTCTCAATGGGTTAGATAAGTTATTATCGATCAAGGCTGGACTTCAATGGCTGGTGAGGCTCGCTACACTGCATACAATCTTTTCGACAAATACAGCAGTAATAATGACAGAGGCTACATGAATGCTCGTCTATTGCCTACCATCCTTTCTCCATCACCCGAGTGTCTGCTAATCCCCAATTACAAGTACATCCTCATCGTGATAACAAAAGATCGTAAACACCAGCCTCCGAGGCACTACATGTGTCCAAACCAACCCAGCGAAAAGTCTCCAAAGCCCACATCCACCTTCTCGTCAACACTACCTTAATCACCAACATCCACCCTCCAAGAACTCCAACCAAAAACTACACACAAACAACACACCCTCACAAATCCCCCACCCCCTCCCCCCTAGGCCCCACCTCCCCCTCCCTCTCCCCCCCAACCCTACCCCCCCACCTCCCATCCCTCACCCCCCACTCCACCCCAAACAACCCGATCTGCGCCTCCACAACCTCCACCCTCGACCCCCTCTTCGCCCCATACAAACAAACCCACTCCCAGCAAACCCCCGTCTTAGCCAGCCGCGCGCCCATGATCCCGCAGTACTCGTCCGCAACGAGCGGCGAGAACCCCGCCGCCTCTTCATCCGCGCTGTCCCACAGGTCCGCGCGGTGCAGGTACAGCCAGCGGGCTGCGTCGGCGTATTGCGCGTGCGGGAGCGAGTGTAGGTAGGCGCGGCGGGCGGCGCGCGTGGTCAGCGAGTGGCGCGTGAAGATGTGCGTTAGGTGGGCGATGCTGCGGGCGTAGGTGCCGATTGGGTCGGCGCGTTCGGGGAGCGGGATGAAGGGGGGGATTGTCGGGTTGGGGGATGAGGGGGTTGTTGGGGTTGGCGGTGCGGTTGAGAGGGAGGGTTGGGGTGTTGCTTTTGCTTTGTCCAGTTCTTTTTCTTCTGTTGTTGTCGTTGTTGAGCAAGTACTGGCGATGAAGGTGGTGCTGCTTTTGTGCGAGGTCCGGGTAGAGTATGGCGGTGTGGGTGGTGATGAATATATGGAGAGAACCCGGTTGGCTTCGGCGGATAGCTGCTCGGAGGGAGTCGCAGTTGTGTTCTCGTGTTCTTCGTGGTCGGCAAGGTCTCCCAAACCCAACGGTATTGTTTTCCTTCTTTTGCTTGAGACCCAGCCATCCACGGGTCTCAGACTGGGGATCGCGGGTTCTGAAGCAGCATTGCGTCTACCTGTAGGAGGGATGACGAGACTGGCTTGGCTGCTGGAGCCATTGAAGCTGTCGGGTGTTTTGATAAATGTGTCGATTCTGAGCGACGTGTTCGAATACTGACTATCACCTCTTATTGCGAGAAGGGTGAAATTGCCTGCTGGACCACTTCCTGATGGAGATGCTGAGTTGATGGTGCTGACGGTGGATTCATCCATAGCGACTGTGTGTGAATCGATAATATCTGTACTGCGAGCGTATAGCGATGGTTGTGGTTTCTGAGCGTTGTATGCCCTTCTCAATGCGATCGTGTAGGCTATTATACGTGCTGGATTCCTGGCGCTCGTGCTTGCAGTCTCAGACTGGTGGCCCCTACTAGTGTCGGAATCCATCTTGCTACCTTCTTCAGACAACGAGACGCGGCTTCTATTGGGAGAGGGCGTCTCGCTGTCCATTGGATGTTGTAGACTTTGTCTGTCGAGGAAACAGGATTGTAGTCGATGCTGCGACAGTCTCAGGTCAGGTCATCTCAGTCGCGTGACGCCGATTTTCCCATTTACGTTCTGACAATGGTCAACGATCAGTGAATTGGCTGGTGGCGGGCGGCGCGTCTGGTGAAATAAAGCATCAACATTCACTCAAAACGTATCAGACAATGTGTTGGACTGGTAGGAGTCAAGTCCGTTGTGAGATATCGAATGTCGCAGTCTCAAACACGCGACCCAGCGCGTCGATTGTGTGTTTGCTCAATTTAGCTCTGTGGGAAGTCAATTTGCTGGAATACAATACCGTGCTTTGTGAACGGCTGGTTGGCTGTGAAGTCAGTCTAAAGTCAGTCTCGCCACATGGCTTTCTCGACACACCCTCTTGCAGTACCCTTTCACCACGTATTTTCTGGAGTTGGTACCTAGCCTTCGGGCTGCCCTGAGTTGAAATCATTTCATTTGTCGCATTTGAGAGAAATATTGTCCGAACGCCGTGCTAAGAAAATCCCATCTTTTCTTTTTGCAACCCGTCCGACCCAGATCTTCAGATTGCGCCTGTACGCCTTGGTTTGTCACAGACCACCAGCCCGTGAGTGTCTTTCGTTCTCAAATTTCATCGTCACATCCGCATCCATTTTTCGCTCAAGGTATCATTACTCATCGTCACGGAAATCCTCCTCCTCTTCCACACCATCATCATCGATGAAGCCATCATCTTCCGCCGTAATCTTCTCACCCGGTGCGAGGCCGGCGCGCGATTTCGGTTGGCTGGTTCTGGGCATAGCGGGCTGAGAAGAGGCAGGTTGGGGGTTTTGCTCCTGGGCTACGGCGTCGCAAGCGTCGATCCAGTCGAAGTAGACGTCCACGGGCTGGGTAAGGTCTGCAAATATCTGTTAGTGGGGTGCGCGATCCTCGAGGTTTGCTTGAGTGCGTTCAGCGACGTACAGTTGGCCGACATTTGGTAGCTCTGGACGCAGTTCTTGCAAGACAGACTGGCAACACCGGCCTTCTTGTCGATCTTGGTGGAAATGGAGTCTTCACTGTTACAGAAGACGCACTTGAACTTGGTATCGAGGCCGTCGCGCTGTTGGTTGTGTTAGCGGCATTTCTCTTGCGACATATTACAGTGGCATGTCTTTGCGACAGTCGCATACCTTCTTCGGCCCAGCTGGCTTGGCGGCAGTCTTGCGTTTACCCTGAGAGGTGTTAGTGTTATATTGTGGTTGATGGGAGTGCGCGGCAATCATACCATATTTGCGGTCGTGTGTGTGTGTGAGAGAGAGAGGATGGAGGTGTTGGGTTGAATGGGCTTTGTTCTAGCGATCTCGAATTGTCAGGCGCATTCAAGGTTAGCGTCATGGGGGAGACCGAGCATGCGGGCCGAATCGCGGCCGACTGGATTGCGCATTGCGGCTCAAGACGGCCGAGATATAAGTGGAGCACGCATCCCCAGGCTTTAGCTATGGGAGGTCAAGTGGTTTGTAGGCTGTCGGTGAGCTCCATTCGAGCTTATCACCACCATCTTGACAACTTGCCCTTCAACTGCTCCCTTCCTGTTACTCGATCGTTACCCGTATCTCACTCTATCGATAGCCGAAGATACCACTGTGCTCCCGCTCTCGTTTATATCCTTGCCTGCCGGTTTGGCCTTATAGATCCCCTCTAAACCATTCGCTTTATACATGCCGTGATTGTTCCAAACATTCAAGTTACCAGGCAAACAATCATCCTTGGTCTCATCCCGTCCATCCTCTCCCTCTCTCATCAGATCTCTCAGCAAGCTTGATATCCGGGATTTCAAATACACTCCAACTATGGCCGCCAATGGAACCACGCCGCCTGATACGGCAGCGATGCTTCAAGAGATCCTCTCATCGGTCAGATCGCTCAAACAGGAGCACTCCCAGTTGTCCGCCTCAGTAGACGCCATCAACGGCCGTGTCAACACCCTTGCAGGCATCAAACAGATCCAAGACGGCGTGGCCCATGATGAAACCCTCCCAAGCCCAAAGAAGCCTGCAGCAGACACTGTTGCTACTCCCAACGATACAGACGAGACCCAAGCAACTTCGCCACCACCTGAAAGACGTGCCAGTACTACTGCTTCCTCCTCGAAGATCATTTTGACTTCCTACCCTGGACAAGCTGGTGTTGACCCTATTCCTCTGAAATGGGGTAAGTGCAAGCACATCATGATATTCCAGTTGACCTACTTACACCATATCAGGCGCCAAAGATCCCCACGAGAGAGGACCTGTGGTCGTCACCCGTAGTCCGTCCACGATCCGCAGGCGGAACGCCATTGGTGCCCACGGCGGCTCGTACAGCATCTACTACGCACTCGCCGTCGGTTCCCAGCAGCTCAACACCGACCACAAGCCCGATTTCACCAACACAGAGCCCGCGGCCAACATCGGTCCATTCCCTGCTTGGTCAGACCCCAAGAAGATCGTGGCGATGGATCCTCTTGGCCACCTGGCTCCCTGGCTCTTCAAGGACTTGATGCACAAGGAAGACATCGAGATCAGACCCACCATCGCAGTGACCAGGGCTCACATGAAGCTGCCCGAGCTCGAAGACAGCGTCAGGAAGGGCAGACTCGTGCCGGACGGTAAGATCTGTCTCAACTCCACGGGCGAACTGAACGTCACCAAATTCGCCGTCGAACCCGTATGGAACCTCCCCGGCGTGGCCGAACGGTTCGGCATCGACGAAGGCGTCCTGAGACGCTCCCTCTTCGAGCACACGGGCGGCAGCTACCCCGAACTCATCACCCGCGGGGACATCAAAACGTTCCTCCCGCCCATCGGCGGTCTGACCGTCTACTGCTTCGGCGACCCAGCAAAGATGAGCGACCCCAACGTCAAGCTCGCCCTCCGAGTCCACGACGAGTGCAACGGCTCCGACGTCTTCGGCTCGGACATCTGCACCTGCAGACCTTACCTCATCTTCGGCATCGAAGAAGCGGTGAAAGAAGCCCAGAAGGGCGGCTCCGGCGTGGTCATCTACTTCCGCAAAGAAGGCCGCGCCCTGGGCGAAGTGACCAAGTACCTCGTCTACAACGCCCGCAAGCGCGGCTCCGACAAGGCGTCCGAGTACTTCAAGCGGACCGAGAACATCGCCGGCGTCAAGGACTCGCGTTTCCAGGTGCTGATGCCGGACATCCTGCACTGGCTCGGCATCACAAAAATTGATCGCATGCTGAGCATGTCGGATATGAAGCACGACGCCATTGTCGAGCAGGGCATTCCGATCCACGAGCGGGTGCCTATTCCGGACGAGATGATTCCCGAGGACGGAAGGGTCGAGATTGATGCGAAGATCCATGCCGGTTACTGTGAGTATTTGCCCACCTTTGGGCGATGACGGTAGCATCCTGTTCTCGTCCATTCTATCCCCCGCGAACGTGGGCGCTCGGATTTCTACCGACAGAGTGCTAACAACACGAATACAGTCACCACCGGCAAGATCATGACGATGGAGGAGCTCTCAAACGTGCAGGGCCGCGCCTGGGAAGACGTCGATGTAAGTTCGTTTCCATGCCACCTGGCTTGGCTTCTCTCGGTTGAAAAGCAAAACCGTTTTTACTAACCTTGGTTTGATAGCATTGAGAGGGACACACCGTCGAGAGCAGTTTGTTCTGGATGTATGCATGCTAGCTACTACTTCGTAGACAGTGAAGTGTAGGGGGAAGACGTGTGCCGCCTTTTGGATCCCAATCGATTGATACCGACGTCTAGGTAAGGTAGTCGCAGTCTTCCAGCCGGGAAGCGAATTTATTTCCATTGTTTTTCATGCATGACTGTGCTGTGGCATCGCGAGGTGAAATCCGGGATTTAGATAGCTTAGGTCAGCTTCTCTCTCTTGTCGCCATGGTACATCTGAAGAATGCAGGCCAAGAAAGCAGCCACAATTATTGACTCGTCTCAAGACCAAGACATCCTCACTCATCAGTCGAAGCAAATAGCTCGTGTGAATCTTCCTTTCTCTATCATTATTTGGGTTAGGTAGTATCACTCTTACAAAGCAATGGGAAAAAGAGATAAAGCAAGAAACCGTGGAAACGCCTTGCAGAAAAGACAAAGACAAGAGCAAAAGCACTTTCCAGCAGACCCTCTATCCAAACCCTCTTCTCCTTGTGTTGTTCAACGCTTCGAGGGAAAAAGACAGCCAAAGCTCTTCCCCGCCCGTATGTGTGCATATTCCCGCCGTGTAGTGTTTCCCTGCCCTGTCACTTCCAGTCTTTCGCGCAATCGTTGTCCAGGGCTCGGCCGTAATTCCATACTCGATTCTATTCCCTCCGTAATTCTTTGTTTGTCGTCTCGCTCGCTCGCTTGTCGTCATGCCCGGGCAAGGGGACCGTATTCCAGTCGGCGCGCCAAGCAAGCCTGGCGTCTGTAGTATGCACAATCAATCTTGTCATCCCCTGCTTCATCCTCGTCCTTGTTCTGCTTGTGAGTTCTCTTCTCCGTGGTCCCGTCGCAGTGTTTCGGCAGAACAGGCTCCATGTATCCAGACGAGCGTTACCAGGCCATTCCAGCACAGTTGACCGACCAAGCCACCACTCGCTTCACCACCAACCCCGGAGCAGCTATCCCTCCACCGCGCCTCCTCCAATTATCGTTTCCAGAACATGCCAAAAGAAAGCTTTGTCCTCTCTCTCTATTACATGACAGAGCACTTGGCATTGCCCTCCTTGGGCTGGCCAGCCTCCTGGCCCTTCTCAATCTCAGCGATCATGCCCTCGAAAGCCTTGCCGACGTTCTCATTGTAGCGCGCGCTGGCCTCGGTGAAGCCGCAGCCCAGCTCTTCGGCAAGCTTCTTGCCGTCTGCGAGTGTGACCTGGCGCTGCTCGGGGCGCAGGTCGGATTTGTTGCCGACGATGGTGAGGGGGACTGTGTCGGCGCCCTGTTGTGGGAGGTTTGTTAGTTTTGTGCTGTTTGCTTGCTTGCTTGATTTGGAGGGTGGTTTGCGCGCTTTAGCGGGTGATAGCAGGCGCAATGCGCGCTGCTTGCTAAGGGATGCGCTGACTGGTGGGATGTGTACGTACGAGGTGGTTCAAGATCTTGTCTCTGATGATTCGCACCATCTCGAAGCTCTGCTTGCTGCCGACGGAGTAGACGATCATGTAGCCGTGGATTCCGATAAAGTGCTTTGAGTTGAGGATGCTGTACTCGTCCTGGCCGGCGGTGTCGATCATCTCGACGGCGAAGTCGTGGTTGCGGTAGCGGATGACTTTGCTAAAGGTGTTTTCAATGGTCGGGTAGTACGAGTCGACAAAGTGGCCGTCGACGTATTGGACTGTGAGAGAGGATTTACCTGGAGGTATGGTGTGTTAGAGGGATGTTGCAAGGTAATGCAGTGTTGCTGCTGCTGCTGCTGCTGACAGTACAGAAGACAAAGATGGAGAGAAACATACCGACAGATCTGCTGCCGACAATGGCCATCTTGCGCTGTTTCTGTTGAGGTGGCATGGTGGACAAGTGGTTGGTGGATAGGTGGTGGTGTTGTGTTGCGCCTCAGATCCAATGGGTCTGCTGGTGTTCTAAAGCTGCGCAGTAGTGTATGGCGCACGCTTGTTCGGTATGCGATGTGACGGCGAAGTGAGTTGTCGCGGTGATGCGATGTGAGTTGGCGAGGAGTCAGGCGGTGGTAGACTGTTAGGTACTATTACTGTAACTAGTCGGGAGGTGGCAAGAAGCTGGTCGTGGTGGGTGATTGGGAGAGGATGGTTTGGGCAGGCGAGTGCGGCAAGGAGGAAGGTTTGGACGGTTGAAGCCAGTCACACGATGGAAAGAGAGACAAAAGACTAAAAAGACAAAAGACAAAAGACAAAAGACTCTTTTCCTTCCTTTCCTTCCATGCAGCAGCCAGTAGTCCACCCCTCCATCCATCCATCCACGGGCCGACCGAGTCGGCCATGCAAACAACCACCTTAATCCCTCAAACTCAATCCGAGCCCTCTGTTCCATGGACATGATTCGATTCAATGCAATGATGTTGCTATCTACCCATGCCATTGTTATCTACATCGCGTAGCACAAACAACGACTCATCCCGAATCATTCTAACCCTTCCCGGCAAACGATGCATCAGATTGTCAGACACCATCCAAACATTTGCCAACAATCATCGCTAAGGTAGGCGGTCAGCAAACATCATCATCGTTCAATATACTGGATCGTTTTGCCCCGCGGCTCTTCGGCCCAGAAGCAGCGGCCAATATCACCTCTCGCCACAAGCAAAGGCCGCCGTCTGCCCTGATCTTTGGCCATATTACCATACCGTGACATCTCAAAACCGTACTTCAGCGTTCAACAGGCGTAACAGTAACATCAGATCAACGATGGATGGGGTTTGGGTTATTTTTTTCTCCTCGGTTTGGCCGGATTGTGTTTCTTCAGAAGAGAGAGAGAGAACTCCCCAACAACTCATCAATAATAATATCCGTCCGTCAATAGCATCAAGGCCCTACAAGGCTACATTTTACCGCTCGGCCATGTGTCGGTTTCGGGTGGCGCTCTTCTCTCTTCCGGCGAAAGCAGGCGGCCCTCGACAGCAGCTACCAGTACAGTACAGTACTGTACTTCCAAGAAAGATTGATTGGAAAAGTTCCAGGATTAATGTCGGATTTTCTCCGAAGTCGGGGGTTGTCGTAACGTATGTACATCTGGCATGTGAAAGCTGCATATGCACCGTTTCGGTTGCGGCCGGCCACCGGAGAATGACAGCACAACTACTGTACTGGGGTAAGGTTGTGCAACATTATGTGAGAAAGATGGGTTTGAACGCGAACTTCAATTGATTTGTATACAGTAGTACCACGTTCGCTGTACAATATGTAACAGGTTTAGTACTTAGCGTTTCCTCGTAACACACAAAAGCGAGAGAAAGGTTGCCGTCTCCATCCATCCATCCTCGTCAACCATCGAACAAAAAGTCTGGGTATCGTTCGTGCGAAGGTAAAACAAACACAAGGAAAATCGCAACACAACACAGGGTATCCCACCACAGCAAAGATGTATGCCGGATGAAACCGAACGTCGCCTTCACAGCTAGTCACAGCCACTCTCACATCGCATCGCATCGCATCATTCGCTCATCCATTCATTCCCCATCTCTTTCCGCAGCCTTCAATTTGACAAGAACACCCAACAATCTCGCAGTGAAACTGCTCCACTCCTCTCCAGAGTCGCCAGACTCCTGCGCGTCGGCCTTCTCGTGATGTTGGACAAACTCCTGCACGGCGGCGACGAGCACGTCCAACTTGCCGCCTGGCAACAAGCTGCGAACGAACTTCCGCGCCTCGTTATCCTGGCACACGTTTGCTAGCATGATGGCCAGGTAGCCGTACACCACGTTCACGGAACCCTGCTCGACAGAAACGGCTTCGAGGGCGCGCTTCTGGCCCTCGACCAATGTGTGGACGATGGCGACCAGCAAAGGCTGTGCATCTGGGTGTGTTGCCTGCCGTTGCGCGACTGCGCTGTGTTCGGTGAGGTTGATGAGGGTTCCAATGGCGAGAACCAGGATGTCCAAGTCGCGCGGTGCGTCTGTCGCCGCCGGGGCGCTTGTGCTCGACGACGGAGCGTGGAGAAGATCGAAACCGGCGACGATTTCGGCCATCATATGGCGTACGGCATCTTGTTCGACGAAGGCTGCTTGTGCGTTGGCGGACTCGTTTGTGATGTTGGCGCACAGCCGGTAGGCAATCCATTTGGTGCCGGGCGGGACTTGCCACTCTTCTGCAAAGACGGCGGGCAGGGCGGCTACCCATGTGATGCAGCTGTCTGGCCAGCTTCCGGCTGCAGATAGCGTCTTGAGTGCTTCCAATATCGATATGACAAATGTTGCTTCGAACGCTTTAGCGGCATTGCTTTGCAAGCCAGTGAGCCCTCCCTTGGGTAGAAGTAGCGTGAGGGTCTTAGCGTCGAGCAGTTCCGATCTGTTGCCCATGGTCCGTAATTTGCGCACTGCAAGGTCGATGACCTTGAGAGCAATGATCCGGCTTGACATGACAGGCGGTTGAGCTTCACCCCAGAGCGCTTCATTGGCCTTCAGTGTGTTGGAGAACGTGGTGAGATCGCCCTGGGCAGATTTTGACATGTTGCTTTTACGTTCCTTCGCAACTCTGGCGACGTCTGAAGACTGTGCCAGTAACGTGCCAAAACGCGGGAGAACCTCCTCGAAAGACTTCAAAGATTGGCTTGGCGGCTCAGCATGCAGCATGAGCACCACAGTCGTCGCTAGGAGGAAGTCGGCAGGTGCATCCGCAAGGTTCTTACATTCCTTCAAGAGCGCACTCTCATACCCATGCCTGAAGATCTGCTCTGCAAAAGTCTTGTCCATAAGCTTTGTCGCAAGATCAAGCAAAGCTCCCCGACGCCTGCTCCGCGCCGAGCTCGCATGGTCTGCGATTTCACCAAGCAAGTCTTCAATCTCTCCCATCATTCGCACGTTGCGCCCGCCTGCGCGAAGTTCATGGATAGTACGTAGACCACTCGTTGGCGCCTCTTCGAGCTCATCAACATCGTGCGAAATCGTACGTGCTGCCGCAGCGGGTCTGCCAACGCGCCTAGCCGTTGCCGCAGGACGCTCCGGCACCGCCACGGGTAGGTCTGACATCAAGGCAGTCTCGAGATTGTCGTCCGCAAGATGAGAGCGTTGCTTTGCGTAAGTGATCAACGAACCGCTCGTGGCAGCTTTGGTGGGCCGATCTTGACTTGAATTCGTTTGCGACGCCCCGTGGGTTCCCTGGCTTGCAGCACTGTCCACTGCTGCTGGTTCGACGACAGGCGTATCGAAGGTTGGTTTGTCTACATCCATCGAGTCGTCTTCGTCCTGGCTTTCGTCTTCGTCACTAGAGTTGGGAGCCGATGCCTTCAACCGATCGATGATTCTCGTACGCCTCACAGGCACGTCTGAACTTGATCTTTCCAGTACCGCAGGGACACAGCGTGCTGGCTTTGATTGCACCGTGTCTTCTACGAGGCTCAATTTCTTCATCACAGTGGCTGGGATGAGAGGTGGTTCAAGAAGCTCCGCCCATAGTTGGGTTTGTTTTGGCGTCAAAGCTTCAGCCTTATGTCCATGGGAGGTGCTGCTTCGACTTGATATCGGGGTTGTTGGCGACTCCTTTGCGCCGTCTCTCAGGGCTGCCTGAGGCGTTGCCGGTTTCTCTGGAGGCGGTGAGACTGTGGCTGTGAAGGCGAATTCGTCATCATTGCTTATCATGTCTTGCAATCGAGCCGGCGCTGACAAGCCTTTCTGAGGCGTCCCCTTGCGTCGTGCACCTGGACCGCGTGGTTGCTGCCGAGCTCGCAATGCTTTTGCCGTGGTCGACTTCACCGGCCGCGCTGACTCATCCTCTGAGGGCACATCGAATATGTCGCCACCTTTAGTCGACGTCGTCTTTTCCGTGGTTGCCATGCTGGACATCGCAGCAGACGCGGAGTCTGATTCAGTAACGTTCGCAGATGGAGATGTCGGCTGAGGCGTCACACGTCTTCTCTTATGTTGCGGTGCTTCGTGTGTGTCGGTCTTCACGGCGGAACGCTTGGGTACATCCTTGGCAGTCCCTTCACCATTGTCCTGATCGCTTGCTCGTACCTGGCGACGGCGGGCGGCAAGCCGTTCCATCGCCGTCAAGCCTGAAGGCCCCTGATTGTCCTGTTTTACTTGCGCCTTCTGTGTATCACTCGGCATCGCTTTCTCCAAGTCACTGCCGCCGCGTTTCTTGTCGGGTAGTTTCTCGCCGACCACGATCTCTGCGGTTTTGCTCCTACTTGCTCTTGCAGAAGCGCTGCTTGGCAAATTGCCCTTCCGAGTCGGTTTCTTCTCCCATGGTGCCAATTTCGCAACCTCGTCTTGTGGCTCATTCACTAGTCGACTCTTAATTGGCTGCTTGGGAGGTACAGGGACGTTGCTGAAGATCTCAGTGGTCTCGTTATCGTCGGAGGGCACGTCGAATGTGTCTTTTTCGCCAGGCTGTGATCTAGTCGCCTTTGAAAGCGCTCCGCGTTTCTTTGCTGGCAACTCTGGTTGTGTGGCCTGCGGCGGGCTCACAGCCCTGTTGCGAGGTGCTGGGAACGTTGTAGTTTGTTTCCTTGGCCCGCGTGTCACAGTCGCAGGCGCCCATGGAGTCTCATCATCCTCGAAGAAGGCGAGATTTCCAGCGTTACTTGGCTTGCTGCTGCTTCTGCCATACACCGTTTGCTTCTTGCGACGCGCAAAGGGCGTTGACGTAATTGAAGACATGTTGATCGCTCAGGCTTAGGCGCAAACAGCCATTTGAATGAGAATCGAATGTCCAGGTAATTTCCAATAGTCCTAGAGGTCGCTGTTGAGTTCGCGACCGAGCATGCGCAGGAAGTTGTGATTGTGTTGAGTGTTTGTTGACATGTGGGGGATGCTGTCTCAGAGGTCAACGAAGCCCGCAGGAATGCGCAAACGCAGCAAACAAGCAACCGATGGTATGGCGATACCGACGCGATAACAGTGTGTTGATGCGACAGCGTGGGAGGAAGAGTGAGAGCGAAGCGAGAGTGGTGAAAGAAAGTGAGTGTTTCAACTGCCTGTCAACGTGAGAGATGCGCTCAGGGTCCGAAGCCGGGCGGCAGCCGAACTCTAAAACCTTAACCCCGCCGGCACACGCGATCAAATGGGCAGCCGCAGTGTCGATAAGCAAAGCTCTCTGCTCTTATCTACCGCGGCGAGCAGCGCGACCTTCAATCCAACTCAGCCTCCACTCGTCTGCATACTTGCTGTATCTTCAGATCCACTCGTTGTCTCCTATAAGACTTGCATCTCTCGTTCTTCAATCCACAGCGTACCTTGTACCTTTCCACCTTGTAACAACACACGCAAGAAGCTTCCTCATAGCAACCTTCCACACCTACGAACATGTCTAGCACTACTCAAACCACGACTAAGGAGCTTGGCCGCGCTCCTAGCAAGTGCGTCGGCCCCGAGTACAAGTCGGACAAGCCTACTGCCACCGTCTCGACCGAGATCCCTCACGAAAATGTCCACATCCTACCGCAGACGCCTCAGCTGATCTCTCTTCTCACGTACGTCCTCTTGAATCGATCAATACGCCCGAGTCCCGCGTACACATACTAAACAATGGCTTTCTAATACAGCATTATCCGAGACAAGAACACAAACCGATCCGATTTCATCTTCCATTCGAACCGCATTATTCGTCTGCTTGTTGAGGAAGGTCTTAACCACCTGCCCGTACAGCAACACGTGGTTACAACACCCGTCGGCAGGACGTACAATGGTGTCAAGTTCGAGGGCAAGATCTGTGGTGTGTCGATCATGCGCGCTGGCGAGTCCATGGAACAAGCACTGCGCGAGTGCTGCAGGAGTGTGAGGATAGGCAAGATCTTGATCCAGAGGGATGAGGAGACGTCCCAGCCGAGATTATTCTACGACAAGTTGCCCGAGGATATCGCAAACAGATGGGTACTGCTGTTGGACCCTATGCTCGCTACTGGTATGTTGGAACAAAGTACACGAGTGGTTGAAGGGCTCTGACATTTCACAGGCGGTTCGGCGCTCATGGCAGTCGATGTGCTTCTTAGCAAGGGAGTACCCGAGGAGCGTATCCTGTTCCTGAACCTTATTGCCTCCCCAGAAGGCGCTGCTGTCTTCGCCAAGCGCTTCCCTAAGTTGCGCGTCGTAACTGCATTCGTCGACGAGGGTCTCGATGAGAAGAAGTAAGTGATGCCGGAATACAGTCCCCCATTCTACTTCTAACTGGTACCGCAGCTACATTGTTCCCGGTCTCGGCGACTTTGGTGACCGCTTCTACACTCTCTAGACGGATCACAATGTATCCGCTGAGTCACATACAACGGTTGGATACGACACCTCATCGGGATAAGGCACCCGCGCTCTTGAACAGTGCACACGCGGCACGCGACACATGCATCAAGTAGAGATACTTGAAAGATACTCCTGCGCCCGTGCGTTGGCAAAGGTCGATCAAATACCACGGCATTCCTGCACGCCCCGCAGCGGAAGACTTGCATGTAGTATTCCTACAAGATGCAACATGCGAACGTCGACCGCGCAGATCGTTGTCTGGTGATCGCTAGTCAGGCGAGTATCTTGCAGAATGTTAGCGAAGGTGTTGGGAATGCCGGCATTGGTATCAGTCGCCCAACGGCGGGATTGTTGAGGTATCAACGAGATGTATAGCAGTGCCTGAGATGTTATGTGTCAGGAATTCAACAGCGCTTACACCTACATCCGTGCATGTATCCTCGTACATGTTGACCTGTGTAGGTCGTTGGCCATTGTGGCGCTTTCAAGCACGCACGTGAGCTATTGACAGCGTCGATTGAAGAGATTAGCAAGTCCGGAAGTGAAGACCAGACAGTGAGATGATAACCCGTACAAAACTCCATCGCAGGTTTGATCCACGTTGAGTTTTGACCAGTGTCTAAGCCATCCAGAAATCCGATGTAGTTACGGAACCAGTTACAACGGTCGGCGGATAAAGTCATTGCATGCCCTGTTTAACCAATCTTCGACATTCGAAGATCATCCCCACACCATTAGCCTAGTATTGTGAGTTGTGAGCACCTCCAACACCGCACGACCCTACTTGCATCACCCATAGCAAACATCACATCTCGTCCAAGATCGGAAGCCGAGGGCGAGCGAGTCCAGCTCGGAAATCAAATTCCGAGAACCTTCCAATACAATTGCCCTATTCCTCGGAAAAGGAAACACGAGCCGGCAAGTCCCAACATGGTCACACGCCGACCAGGACAAACGCATCAATTAAATAGGCCTTGTTCACCATCACATCAAAAGAAAACCCAATAAACATACAACGTTGAGCCAAACCATGCCACCGCCAGCCATACGCCCCGGCGTGACAACCGCCCTCGCGGCTTTCGCCTCCCTGGCAGCAGTCGTAGGCACCATCCACTACCTCGAACTGCCATCACTCCTAGCCCAACGCAAGAAAGCACGCAAAGTGGAAAAGCGTTGCTACGATGCCACAGACGAGAAATACTCGCTGGCGTCTTTTGCGACTCTGACATCGCAACTCACGCTCCCATCCACCTACCCACTCGCCACAGACATACAGAAGAACGTCCCCATCTACGACTGCCTAGACTTCGACCTCACGGACAGCAAACGCGTCGAAGCGCTCAGAGACGAGCTCTTCCACATCCTCTACGACGGGCCAGGCGTGTACGTTCTGAAGAACTTCTTCACGGACATGGCGGTGTTGGACGGCGCCAACGCGGCTTTCGCGAGCATCATCAAGACTGAATTGGAAGCATCGGATGGGGCCAAAGGGGATCACTTCGCGCCGGCGTCGGCCAATAGCAGGATTTGGAACTCGTTTTCTAAACACTGCCTGCAAGACCCCGCTTCGTTTGTCAAATACTACTCCAACCCGCTCTTCCGCATCGTCAGCGAAGCATACCTGGGCCCCGCATACCGGATCACGACGCAGCTGAATGTCGTCAAGCCCGGCGGCAAACCGCAGGTCTGCCACCGCGATTACCACCTCGGGTTCCAGACGAAGGAGGACGTGGCGCGCTGGCCGAAACCCATGCACGATGCCAGTCGCTTGCTTACGCTGCAGGGAGCCGTTGCACACTCTGACATGCCGCTGGAGAGCGGACCGACGAGACTACTGCCGTACAGCCAAGGGTTTGACGCGGGCTTCATGGCTTACAGGCAGGAGGAGTTCAACGAGTACTTTCTGCAGAACTACATTGCGCTGCCGTTGAAGAAGGGCGATGCCGTGTTCTTTTCCCCGGCTCTCTTCCATGCTGCGGGTGAGAACAAGACGTCGGATGTTGAGCGCAGTGCGAATCTCATCCAGGTGTCGTCGGCGTTTGGCAAAACGATGGAGAATGTAGATTCTGTGCCGTTGGTGGAGAAGTCGTGGGGTTTGCTTGCTGAGAAGTATGCAAGGGAAGGGATGAGTAGTGAGCTTGATTCTCTGGTCGGTGCGATTGCCGAAGGGTACCCGTTCCCAACCAATCTGGATCGTAGGCCACCTGCGCCTGGTGGAATGGCACCTGAGAGTGAGCAGGATATCTTAAAGCGGGCACTGAGTGAGGGATGGCAGAAAGTGAAGGTTCTGGATGAGCTCACTGCTATGCGCAAGGCTGGAGCTGCGTGAGCTGACAGTCTCGTTGCCGGTAGTGACCCATTGTAATCGATCGGTGTTGAGCGCTACATTATGTCGACTGTGTAATTTTCAGAGGTCCGCAATCAACAAAGTCATAATGCTTGATGCGGTGAAATAGCTTCCAGTACGTGGGTCGGGATCCAATCTCTCATAGTGCACGCCGTTCCTTCAACCGCGTCTCGCGCTGTTGAACATGTTTAGCAGCATGTTCTGCTGAGTAGGAGGCTGCTGAGGTGGAGGTTGTTGCGCTTGTGCGTGAACAGCTGGCGAGTGTGATGTGCGGAAGAAATCGGTGTCCGGGTTCGAAGTGAACTTAGGTTGGTGATTTTGCTGCTGTTGGTAGAATTGCTGTTGATGAGGCTCTGGGACCGCCGGTTGCGGCGCCTGGGGCTTTCCAAACAGCTGCATCAGGTCGATCTGCTGCCCGGCAGGTGGAATAGGTTGAGCAGGCTGAGTCGACTCAACAGTCATCTCCACATATGATGCCTCCGCCTGTCCGGCACCGAGTACTCCGTTCAGATCGTTGTGTACGCCACCACCATACGCCTCCTCGGCCAGTTTCTTGCCCTCTTCAGCCCTGAGCGCACACTCCTCAATAGCCATAGCGACCACCTCTTGGGTGCTCGGCTGGACATCATCTTCAGAGAAGATCCACAGTCCGTAAATCTGCTCCACGCCATCTTCACCCGGCGACTGCAGGATAACGTAGCTGTCCGTGATTTCCACATTCTCGGCGCTCACCAATTCTACTATGAAGTTGTCGAGGCTCTTGCGGTTCAGGATGATGACGCTGTAGCGGGAATAGCTCGCTCCGGCCAGCTGGCACACGAAGAGCGTGCCCTCAGTTCCTATCTTTTCCCATCCTTGAGTGTCTGGCGAGAAGGAGTAGACGACTGCGAAAGGCGCGATTTGGACGATCCGCTCCACATCCGGGCAGTAGCGGCGTAGAACTAGGAGGTTCAACTCGGTATTTGTGCGTGAGGGCGGAGGGGCAATGTTGGCAGCGGCATTGTCTGTGAAGGTTGCTGTGTCGGTTTCGTCGTAGTCGGAGACGACTTGCTGAGGTTGGCGCTGTGCGGTGCGCGTTGTGCGCTTCTTGGGCGGCATCGGGGCGGTGTTGGTGTGTGTTGTATCGTGTGGAAGTGAATATCTCAATTGCACCGATAGTGATGTCTAGACCAGGTTTTGTTGTTGGCGGTGTCGTTGATGTTGTCCAATCGCTCGCCCGTGATCATCACAGGGAAGCTTCCGTGACAGCTTGAGGCCCAGCGCGGGATGATCGCATAGCATTCGCTGCCACCCAAACTTCAACCATGCCACGCGACCCACACATGCCGCCGACGGAAAGGCTGTGCTGCAGTCCTAGACCAAACTAAATGCGCCTATGATACAATATTTTGTTGCCAATGAGCCTAGCCCGGTCCAACTTGACTCTACCACTACGCGCCCTTACGCATCTTCCGTCGCAACATGCCCTCTCTTGCCACTGTGTAGCGACCCTCGTAATCAATCCACTATACAATAGCCATGCCCGGAACGAGGTCTAGGCCGGGGAGCACCAGCACCGCGAGCAGTCTAATGCAGGATGTGCCTGGCGGTTTCCCGGATCCTGAAGACACAAACGAGGATGAGTCCAACTACCAGAGCCTCACGCAGGCCATCTACGCAAGACGAGCCGAGTACGTGAAGCCGAAGCAGATGCGCATCAAGATCGGGACCTGGAACACAGCCGCATACAAGGGCACCGAGAAAGATGTCGGAGCCTGGTTCGTCGAAGGCAAGGGTGTTGCAGAAGCAATGGCCGGGTTGAAGGTGGGCGACCCGTCGCAGGTGCACGGCGGCGACGATATACCGGATCAATCAGCACTGGAAGATAGGGAAGATGTATCCGAGCAAGAGGCAAGATATGAGCGCAAACATTCGACTGTTCCCAGGAACGACCCTGGCTCGATCCCTGGAGGCGACGACATAGGCCTGTATGCTTTGGGTCTGCAGGAAGTGGTTGATGTCAACTCTGTCTCTGAGGCTTTGAGGCCGTACACCGATCCGGCGATTGCAAAGAAATGGAAACTTGAAATGGAAAAGTCGTTACCCAAAGGGTATACTCTGGTCGCGGAACAGCAGCTCATAGGTCTACTTCTTCTCGTATACGCAGCTCCTGATATTGCTAGCGAAGTGCGAGCAGTCAGCACGACGAGCGTTGGGACAGGACTCGGAGGCTACATGGGTAACAAGGGCGCTGTAACGGCAAGAATTGTTCTTGGAGAAACCACTCGCATCACCTTTGTGAACTGTCATTTGGCAGCCGGTGCCGACAAGACTTCGCTCGAGCGTCGTAACTGGGACGCCTCGCAAATCATCAGCCGCACGCGTTTCGAGCCTATCCAGGACGCCATGGATCTTTCGCAGACAAGTGGGGAACAAATTGGCGACGAGGACTTCGCCTTTTGGGTTGGCGATCTCAACTACAGGTTGCAGGGCATCCCCGGCGACGATGTGAGACGGTTGCTCATGCTTCATACGCGCAATGAATACGACTTGAGCCAACGTTCGGCGCAAAAAATCGAGAACGAGATCGCGAACGCCACTGGTGCTGTCAAACAACGCGTCAGGGATCGAACGAGTATGGAATCGAGTTACTCGGCGTCCGAGGACACGACTTCAGATGCGACCGGCAGGACAAGCACCGATTCCGCAGGCAGTGAGCTCGCTCTTGAGGAGGAGATTGATGCTAGCATGGACCCCACGTCTCTCCAGACGACACTGTCATCTCTGCTGCCACATGACGAACTACACCAGCAGATGAAGCTGCGCAAGGCGTTCCACGACGGGTGGCAGGAAGGTCCAATCAATTTCCTGCCGACTTACAAGTACGATGCCGGGAGTGTTGGCGTGTTTGATTCGAGCGAGAAGAAGCGCGCTCCATCCTGGTGCGATCGTATTCTGTATCGCTCACGCCGTAGCAAGCTTGCTTACGAGGCCATGGTGAAAGACGAGGAGCTCGCCAAGAAAAAAGACGACGAAATGAAAGCCAATGGAACGGATGAAGCAGGCATGGATGACGAGATTCTGTACGACTACGATCCCGAGGCTGACGGTGGGGATAACAACGATTACGACGAGTACGATGAAGCCCTCGACGCTCCCGAGGGCGTAGTTATCACAAGGGAGGGATTCGAGGACGAAATCCATTTGGAGTACTATGCCGCGCACCAGCGCATTCTGTCATCTGATCACAAGCCACTGGACGCCATTTTCGTGCTCAAATACGACGCCGTGGATGCAGCACTCAAAGCAAAAATACATGCAGAGGTTGCAAAGGAGCTCGATAAGGTCGAGAACGACAGCAGGCCCGGCGTAACGGTCGTCGTGGACAAACACCGCCCAGACGACATTGAATACTCGGACGAAGATCCCGCGAATTTTGAAGGCGTCTGGTTTGGCGGTATACGGTGGGCACAGGCGAAGCACCGAAGCCTCACGATAGCGAACACCGGGAGAGTTTCAGCGAGCTTTACGTTGATAGAACGACCTGTAGGGCCGGGCCAGGCTTCAGGCATCGCACCAAAATGGCTCAACTTGAAGATCAGCGACACAGCGGTGTCTAGTAGCATGAGCAGTACAGATCCGGTACATCTCGAGCCAGGCGAGACCGCAAATATGGACCTCGAACTCCGCGTGTTCGACGTGCACACCGTGCAAGCCTTGAACGAAGGTATCAAACGCCTAGAAGACATCCTCGTTCTACGCGTCGAAGGCGGACGCGACCACTTCGTGCCCATCCGCGCTGAATGGGCGGCATCTTCTCTGGGCCGATCGATCGACAAGCTCATCCGCATCCCTGAAGGTGGCATCCGCAAACTCCAAAGCCAGCGTCCCGACAGTAGCAAAGGCGTCCAAACCGCTTCTCACACCCGCTCAGGCTCCGGCTCGATCGGCTCTGCCAGCTCTTCCCGCGTGTCGCTAGAAAACGCTCCTGTAAGGTTCTCAGCGCCCCGAGAGTTGTTCAGGCTGACGGAAGCGGTAGAAGAACTGAGCGCCCGCGTTGTCGCGGAGCACGAAATGACAGCTTCCGAGGACTCCACAAGACCACTCTGGCAGGAACACTCAGCTTGGCCATTCGACGAAGCAGCTTGGGCGGAGAAAGGGACGGAGCAGTGGAACGACGCTCTGTCCGAAGTGTGTAACGCGCTCGATGAGGACAAGCCGCTGGAAGCCAGCATGCCAGATACCCTGCCCAAGCTGCAACGCCTCTACGTGCTCGCGAGCTTCCTGCTCATCTTCCTCGGCGGACTCACAGATGGCATCGTGACCGAGGACCAGTGGCCGGCGATCGACTCGTACCTCTCCGAGATGGAGAAATCCAAACGCAAGGCTTCCGTGGAAGAGGAGCGCAACGCATTGCAAGAAAACCTCTCGCAGTCCTCGCCGCACAGCATCTCCTTTGTCCTCATAACGTCCATGCTCGACAGGCTGATCATGGAAGTCCACCATTCTTCTCGGTCGAAGCAGGAGCCGCCGGTTAGTCCGACGCGCATGGCTATGCCGTTCAGGCGCATGACGGGTCTGGGCAGGGTGCCTGCTGCGCCGGAGCGAGAGCAAGCGGCGCAAGCGCTGGCGAAGGTCTTTGCGCCTGTGGTGGTCAGGGCTAGGAATGCTCCGAGCGAGAAAGTTCGAGCGCAGCAGAAGAGGAAGATTGAGCTGCTCGAGGTGTTTTTGAGAAAAGATGCAAACGCATAACGTGCATGGATGATAATGATTGTAATGTTTGATTGTGATGATCGCCACTTGATTTGGTATTACTGTCGAGCGAATGGGCTCCGAGTGTGATCTATGTACCTTCATCCCATTCAATTTCCTTTCTTCCTGGCCATCAAACAGACTCAACGTCGCAGTGTGTCGCCGTATTCCTTTGAGCCTTTCCCAGTGCCGGATTGGTTGCCACCAATACTTCCGAGCACGCTGTGTGCTTTTCGCCGCCCGTTACGCCCGTGACGCCATCTGCCCTCCCTGACTTCCGTGCACGCGGCGATGCAATTCCTCCCCAATGGCGAGTCGAATGCCCCGGAGTGACCTGGAAACTTCCAGACTCTTCACAGCCAGGGCCAGGGAGTGGCTATATTCGCTTTCTCCTTCCATGTTGCTGTGAAAGCATCTCAAGAGTGCGCCGTGGCTCGGCTCTTTTCCTCCGTGTCGCAACGAGGAAAGACGAGGGCGACCTTTCGCCACTTTGGCCGTCATGCACTTTGAAGCGCCCGCCTGGACGCCTGTGCCCTCGCTCTATGCTTCTCGAATCGAAGACAAAAAATTGCCCAACCCACGAGCAAGATAACGCCTTCCTCCAGTAGTACGTAGTAGGAGGAAGAGATAAAGAGAGTAGTGGCAAGCAGCAAAGAAACCACTATGTTCTTTTACCACAGACTCGATTCCTACCCGCACCCCCGTCACCGACCAGAAGCACTAGCATGCACCTGATCGAAGTCCGGGAACGAAATGTAGCCGTCGCGCTGGTGCACGCAGTCCTCCCAGCTGCGCCTTCGCTCCATGGTGGAGAGCAGCGAGGGCGATTCGGGCGCCGGCGGACTGCTGTTGTAGCTGTACGGGCTACCGCTGGGACTGGAGTTGGTGCGTCGGGGCGAGGCGGCGCGTGATGCTACTTGCGAGAGGATGTTTCGCGGGTCTGTACTTGCTGGGCGTGGGCTGAGAGGTGTTGATGTTTGGTTGGAGTTGGTGGAGTGTGAGGTGTAGGAGTGTTGGCGGTTGATGGAGGGTGGTGGGATTGTTGAGGGGGTGAGAGGTGATTTCTTCATTGTTGTTGTTGAGTTGGTTGGATGTGTTGATGTTGTTGCGCTGTTGCGATGGTTGTGATCGAAATTGACGAGTTGGTGGCGATTGATGATGGTCTTATCGCGGATATATTCAGACTCGTATTGATGAATTGTTGTTTCGAGAAGAAGATGCAACAGCAGTAGGAGCAATAATAGCAGCGAGAGGCAATGCTCAAATATTGTTGAGCGGCGAGCGGTTGGGAACGAGAGGGCGGAACCGAGATGTGTAGACTGGACGGAAGAGTAGTAACGGGATGACAAGCAGGATAAGTAGGTAGATGTAGATGTAGATGTAGATTGACGATTGCGTAGGTGTGTCAGGTAACTCGGAAGACGAAAGGGGACACCAAAGGTACCGCGCGGTACCCTATACATAAACATCGAGAACGCCATGGCATGCGTCCCGTACACACACACACACACACACACACACGTAACTACCGTCCATCCTCGTCTCAGGTCGAACGGGCTCCACCCCTCTTTTCGTTCTTACATCGACAGTCCGGGAGCCGACTACGAGACGAACGGAAAGAGACTACGACTGCCTGCTTCCACCACCTTACCTGACTGGGGACACGAGTACTGCAGCAGCCTCCTGCCGCGGGCACCTCAGCGCTCCCTGCGAATCACCAACGGCCACCGCCCGATGGATCGGAGCGTGCTGGCTGTCGGGCCTCACAGGGAGCATGCGCTGTCCCAAGCCACGTTCTGGACCTCGCAGGCGCTCAGGCTACTGCGACGGGCCGGATGTCCACTCGGGCCTTGAGCCTAAGCTACCACTGCGAGTCCCTCCTGTCCACCGGCCTGCCTTCCTTGCCCGCTGCTCTGCTGCGTGGCTCTGTGAGAAGGGTTGGAGTCCGAAGAGGGGGAGCTTGCACGACTTATGGGGCTAAGGTTCTACTAGCAAGGGCCGTGGGAACGATGCAGGAATAATCGCGTCTGACGCCTTGGCTGCTGGGCGATGCCGATGCGAGATGCAGATGAGGTGGTGTCTGTGATTGCTGGAGAGTGCTGCGCTGCCGATTGCTGATTGCTAATGCTTCGCTGTTGCTGCTGCCGGTCGTTGTCATGTGCTTCACGTCTGTACGAATGGCGTGGAGATGAATGTATGGAGGTGGGTCGCTATGTGGTCTGGCTACCTGCCTGACATCCATGTGGTCTAATAATGCCTGTCTCTGCTGACAGACTGCTGCTGGAGATATGCCACGAATCCATGCGGTACGGCCTACAGCCTACAACAACCTACCTAACGGCTACAATCCATACGACCAACACGTGACGCGAGTTTAGTAGCACTCGCGAAATACACCAGCGATGATGCGCACACGATAAGGAGGCGCCGGCAGGATGGACTCCGTCGACGGCGTTGGGCAAGGCTCGCGGAACAGTCTACAGTGCGGTGACAAACAGTGGACACGGCACACGCGACACATCCTGATTTCCTTGACTCGAATTGATCAGACTTATTTACACTACAACATGTTGGCGAAAACATTGGCGTGGTGGCTGCCATGTGCATGCAGCACTACTGCTCGACTGCCCGATCCACGCGCTCAACCGCCGGTAGAAAGTAGGCTACGTATCGATGACTCGAATCCACCTCAGATATACAGCCTGGAGTGCTCACTGTATTGTTTACACGGACTGAGCCGCTGCTAAGTAAGTTTGTATAGCAAGTCAGGAATCAAGACGACTAGACCGAAGCGGCGGACGGGGAGCAGCGGCAAGGCGCGGAACCGTTTCGTTTGATCGCTGGTGGGCTCGATCTGATCCCTTCTGGTGTGTTTCGAGACGAACTTCACGACAGGCGGTAGCACACCGACTCCTTTACCTTGTGAATCCTTTCGAGCGGAGTTTACAGCAAGCCAACGGTTTGATTACCCACCGCGAGATTGGCTATACTGCCACAGTCTTTCATCTGCTCGAGCCGAGCACATCACCGCCTGCAGCTCTGCAGACCACCAACGTCAGTAGGTGGCAGTTGTCGGTGCCAGCTGCAGGCACAGAACTGGCGGTAAGGCCAAAGGCAAAGCAGGCCTGCTGCCGGGCTGCCCAGCTCAGGCACAACGACGCCATTCTTACCCAGACATCGAAGCACTGCAGCGATCGAGTCATACTTTCACTACTTCTTCCCATTGTTCCTGTAGGCCAGGGGTCAGGGAGATTTCTTCCCGCGGATCTGGTCCGCGTCGCTGATGCAGAAGCAACAGACTATATCACGGTCGTTGTTTGGTTGCCAACTTGCCATGTGGTCTAGCTCGCGACTCCGAGCTCTCCGAAGTCCTCTGACCGACAGTTTGAAGTTTACCAACATCATCCATGTACGGCTCTTTCAATAGCTTGCCGGGGAAGTCTCTCCCGCTCGTCGTTTGCAGCTCGTTCAGTCGTTCTTGACTCTTGCCCACGTCAGGGCCTTAGCGTTTGTTGTGGCAGGAAACTACTTTTCGTGGTCTGTCGCTGTCATGACCGCCTGTTGCTTGTTTCAGGACCTTGGCCTAACCTGACTTTTGTGCTCGAATGTTTATTATTGCATCTCGATTATCACGGCGTTGCTTGGGGACGCGCAGCGCAGCTTACGCCGCGCGGACAAATTGTGGTTTTGCTTTCGACATGTTCGAAACTTGCTTTTGCATCGACTGGGGTGTGTCGGTGAGCTGCTCGTGTTTTCTCACTATTGCTCTGATCAAGGTGTCTAAATTTATTCCCCTGAGAGGGAGGCAAGGCGAACAAAAGCATTGGCAATTTAGCCTGACAGCAGAGTGAGTCTGTCTAATATCCGCACTGACAGTGGCAGTCTGAGCATCTGCTATGCACTGCGCATTTAGAGTCGATTCGATTAACACGAGTAAGAAAGATCATCTTGTCTATTCAGGTCGTGTCAGCTGATCAAAATTCGTTGTCTAAGTAAAGGAGTAACTTATTCCATTATTGGAACTAAGAATCTGCTGACAAAAGTTACTACTGAAGGGGCTTCGAACTCTAATGTTTCTCTGAACGGCATGCTGCAAAATGATAACCGTCAAATGGGAGAGGAGATCTTGCCAACTGCAAGCACGTGCTACGGTCATGCCTTTCAAGAGCGCCCAGCAAATACTGTACAACTAATGCGTTTCCTTTCCCATCAGATTACAGCAGCGGCACAACCAACACAGCCCCAGCGACGGTGATTTACAAGGCAAGTGGGATACATCATCTAAGCACAAGACTCGGCACAATCATTTCAGGAAGCACATGGCGCTGGATCCATGCTTGGTTGGAAACAAGTACATAGCGCAGCCAGCAGACGTGAGCCTGGAGTTTTCCACCAAACCCCTTTCATTATCATAAATGTGGTAAATATGCCGTCCATCTGGGTATCTCATACACGGATGATGGGGAATTCGGAAGTGCCCTGAAACTCTCGATGATCAGAAATGATCGCGCAATAATCTCGAACCCGAACAGGAGTGCGCATAATAGGAACGAAGCGAAGATCACAGCAAGTCCAACAAGCCGCCAAAGCAGCCGCCAACGACGCGAATACTGATCCCAGAAGTTTTCCCCATCTACCTGCTCATGTATTACAAAGGTTCCAATACTTGTGGTCATGAACAAGGTAATCTCCGTTGCAACCAAAATCAACCCGGACGATGCGGTCGTTACTGAAGCAATCTTCCACATGAGTCCATCGGCCTTGGTCTGGAAGTTATACTGCCATGCAAGCAAGTGTACACCGCCGTAGGTGAGGAATGTTAGTGTTAAGACGATGGGCACCCATGGATTCCCCGAGTCCCAAGAGGCTGCATATGCAATGAAGTGTTCGTCTAGATTTCTCGCACGCAGACAAACGGTCGTTCGCGCGTCGGTAGAGCCGCGGAGTCGCGGTCTCAGCCTGAGATTGTATCTTAGACGCCAGAGTCTTTTCCAAAACACCAGAGCAGCGTGTGAAAGCGCTAAATCGTAGCTACTACTTCCAGCAACATTATTCGTCTGAAGCAGCGTGAATCCAGTCCCAGGTATCGTCGCGCCAGGCTTGATCTTTTGGTGGACGACCATACGGTGGGACAATTCCTTTTTCTTGAGTAGTGTTATTCTGGTGACTAATGTAGGACTTTTTCCATCGATTCCTTTCTCGAAGATGTCACATTGCTCCGAATCCCCAATCGAACGCGTATCTCGTATGATTTGCGAGAGCAAGTACTCCTGGAGTAGCAGCGGATGATCAATATACACATGCGCCTCGACATCATAAGGCTTGTGCCACCAGAAAGCGTAGATGAAGAAGGCGCTGATGCAATGCGCAAAGGTGTTGAGTTCGATCAATGATATGGCCATGTTTTGACTCAGGCGTGCGATGCATTGAGAGCAGAACCAAAACGCCTGAGCGCATGTGATCACCTTTGCCAACACGCTGGCTTTACCGGAGTCTTGCAGCGCTGCACGCTGAATTGGTCGCAGGGCGGCGGCATCGCTGTTTGCCAGCTCAAAAATTGCATGAGCACCCATCGTCAAATCTTTATCATAGTCGTCCACCAAGATTACAGCACCACTGATGGCATAAAAGGTTGTGCTGATCGTCCAAGGAAGGATATCTTCGTCCAGCTGAGTATGCAGGCCGACCATTCGTGCTTGACGCTGTTCACGCTGAAAGCTACGCAAGTCTTTGCGGTGGCGATAAGTCATTCGCAGCCAGTCAGGGATATTGAGCAAGGCAAAGACTGCTTTTCCTAAGCATGTGCCTACCCAACGGAGAGTCTGGAGGAAGCTCAAGCTGCGCGACGTCGTGGATGGCGGATCAAGCCCCCGAAGACGATTAATCCGTCTCGTGAGCTCACTAGCCCCACGATACTGTAGCCAAGCATTCAGAGCAACCAGCTCTGGGGCAATGACTGCCAGGATAGACCAGCCAATCCTCCTCGAAATCTGCTTGTACTGTGGCTCCCCCGGTGGAGGGACATTCAGATGCACAGCTTGCCAGACGCATAAGAATATCGTCTTTGTAAGGATACGTTAGCGACCATATTACCATTCTGCATAGCGTATCCTGGGACCAGCCGGGGCCCGGAGAGCAGAAAGCAGGAACAGCGACTGTTTCCTATCTTCAGTGTCTTGAAACCAGAAAATATACGTACTGGAACCATTAGTACAGTACGAAGACTCATCCAACCCTGATCTCACCAATGATGCATGTCTGATATATGTCCCAAGTTCCACGTGTTGTAGGATTTGGGTGCCACTCTGGCTGCGCCGTGCTGTTCTGGCCATGAAGAATTATGTTGAGAGCGGACATTGTATTCCGGAAATCGTTTGAGCAAGATTGAGGATGAGGAAGAAGCTGACGAGCGAGAAGAGGGGACTCCTGTCATTACCATACCATCAGGCTGAGGCCGCCCAAGGCCAAGTGGTGTGAAGCGTCAACGTGGTGGCGTATGCATTGCATGTATCTTGCTATTTTAGGATCCAAGCTGAGAGGGCTGTACCAACAACAGTGTTGTCTGCTTGACACGCATGCTCTCGATGTGGTGAGTGAGTGGTGTCCATGAGTTTGTGTGTTGACGACTCGATGTGACATTTGGCTTCAAAAAGGTTCGCAGCACGCAGCGACCGCTTGGAGATCCGTCGAGCGATACACGGCCATGATCTTATGCGTGACTCTCAGTATCGGATGTGACTGAAGCCAAAAACGTGGTAGCGATGGAGTATGTTGTACAAGTATGCACTATACATAGTCTAGGTGAAAGGAGTGAAGGAGAGAACCTCGACAAAATCGGGAAGGAGCCCACGAGCAACACCGCCAGCGGAGCTTCCCGACGACCACCAACGTAAAACTTCACGCCACCCTCGACAAGGTATCCAGCACAAAAAACACGAAAATGACCTCCACTCAACCCATCCGCGAAAGCGACATTCTCTTCCCCAGCGCCTCAAACTCGATCAAAAGCACCCTCCTCGACCTGAAACGCAGCAACCTCAGCATCAGCAACCGACTATCCTCGATTTCCGCCGACGGAGCCTTCGTCGCAAAAGTCGCCAACGCCTTCCAGCTCCCTCTGATTGCAAACGAAAGATGCGGGAGCTGGTACATTGATCCCGCGCTCAAAGCTGGGAGCGCTTATTTCAAATCTACAGATGGGCATTTTGGAGAGTGGAGTTTTAGTCTGAGGAGGCTGAATTTGGGGGTTTTGGATATTGTGGGTGGGGAGGGTGGGTGAGTTTTGATTTTGTTGATTTTCGTTTGGTCTGGATTTATCTGTGTTTACGTATTTTCTACATTGATCGCTGTGATCGCAAGTTGATCGATTTTTTCAACAGATGCATTATCGTCGACAGCACGAGACGAGGCAAGAGCATGCCTGATGCCTTGTCAAAGACTGTTGGAATCTGGATCGTCGTTCTGAATCGCCTACTGTTCCCTGATCGAACGGACTCGCACGATCTCATGACACCCAACGAAGTGGTGTCCGACTCGGAGCACACGCAGATGGAAGAGCGTCTCGATCGATTTGTTAAAGAAGCGCGAGGCCTGGAGTTGAATCTTGATGAACTGAGAGAGAAATTCAAGAAACCGATGCGGCCATATTGGGTAACACCGGCGACGAGTCTTGGTTCATTGTCGAAGCCAGCGGATGATGATACATTTGCTACGGTAGTGCTGTGCATCGCTTCAAGCAAGCCGTCTATTGGGGTTCGCGACAATCCCAATTACGTGCAGGGAGCTGCTGATGACCATGAAGCGTGGTCATGTGGACTAACAGCTCCCATTTTCTGGAGAAACAGAGAAGTTCTCCTTGCAACAGCCGAAGACGATCTGCCGGCAAAGATTGCGGAGCTGCTAGGTACTTCCACCGGCGAGAAAGACGTCAGCCTTCCCGTCCTGATCAGACCGACTGCATCCGTTTTCATCGGGGATGAACTTGCAGTTGAGCAAGCGATTGCCACAATAGATGTTCTTGTGTACTGCGGGCCAGGCGTCGATAAAGACCACCGGGAACGCATCGAAGAACGAGGCGGAACAGTAATCCACCTGCCGTGTACCAGCGGAAAGAATGGCAGCCGTCAACTAAGAGCGTCGTTGCAAAATCTCGAGGGTCTGGCAACGATCAACAAACGGGACCCTAAGATCCTCATCGCAGGCTCTGACAGTAAAGATATGGCGGTGGGAGCTGCTCTTGCCATCATCTGCTCGGTTGTCAATGAGAATGGCAAGATCGACTGCGTCACTCGCCAGCCTACAGCCAACAAAGTCGAGATCAAAAAGCGATTAAGCTGGATCATCGTATCCAAGCCGAATGCGGCGCCGAGTCGAGCAACATTGCAGAGCGTCAATTCGTATCTCATGGGTTGATTCGGCTTGAGCGAAATCAATCATTCCTCATCACTATCCGAGTCCTCATCCTTGAGCCACTTGCTCATGTAAGGGCCATCAAGCCAGTACCCAAGGCGTTTGTAGTAGCCACGGACACCCACGCCGGAAATGACAGCGATCTTGGACGAGCCGTGCTCTTCTCTCGCGATCCTCTCAGCCTCCTGCATGAGCAAAGTACCATAACCTTGGTGTTGACTCTTGCCCTTCACACGCTCGTGGATCGGCACTGCAGAACCGTAAACGTGAAGCTCGCGGACCAAGCTGCTCTGTTGGCCAGTCAGTTCTTCGCGGTAGGTGTACTTCTTTGTGCACTTCCTGAGGCGAAGCAAGCCGATGAGAATGTCCTGCTTGGGATCCTCGTATGCTAAGAACGTCTCCCATCCGCCGTTGGCAACGTAGTCGCGTCGCACGAGCTCGACCTGGTTGGGGCGAATCTTGTTCTTGACCTCATTAATGCCGACTTCGCGCGTGCGCACGTCGCGACAGCTGGTTCCGAAGTCCTTCATGCGTGCAAGAGCGAGCTCACGAAGATTGCCGTTCTCAACACCCGAGGTCACAAGGGGCATGGGAATGTCTCGCTGAACGCGGTAGATACGGGTCCAAGGCGGAATGAGCGCAAGAATGCGAGCGACCAAATCGATGAGCACGTTCGGGGTGTAGTTCTTGTATCGGCCAGTCCTCCAAAGCTCGTAGAGACCAGTGCCTCGGATGACAAGCGTAGGGTAGATTTTCAATCCGTCGGTACGGAAGCCAGGGTTCTCGAAGTATTCCTGGAATTGGAAGAGATCGCGCTCGAGACCAACGTTGGGCAAATCCGGCATCATGTGTGAAACAACCTTGAATCCTGCATCTTTTGACATGGCGAACGTCTCCATGACTGCCTTGACGGTGTGACCACGGTTTGTGTCTCTGGCCACATCCTCGTACAAACTTTGCACGCCAACCTCCAGGCGAGTGCAGCCATACCGAAGCATGTCTGTAAGATGCGGTGGCAGGCAGTAATCTGGTCTCGTCTCGATTGTAATACCCACACATTTTGTGTTGCTCATCTCGCCGGCCATGACTGCCTCTTCGACATTGTTCGTCTGGTAGCCTGACAGCGCATTGTGAAGCTGTGAGATGAATTCTTCCCTGTACTTCGGGCTCAGACTCATGAATGTGCCGCCCATGATGATGTATTCCACTTTGTCCACGCTGTGTCCCATGTTCCTAATCTGATCGACTCTGCCTCTTGCCTGCTCGAAGGGATCGTAACGGGCACGGATGGCGCGCATGCTCGTCGGTTCATATCCAGTGTACGACTGAGTCGAGTATTCAAAGTCACTGTCCGGACCACCAGGACAGTATACGCAAATGTTTCCAGTGTAGGCAATGTGCGGACATCTGTGCGGCTTGCACATGACAGCCACAACAGCAATACCAGATGCGCTTCTGATGGGCTTCGCGATCAACTTTGGCAAGATGTACTTCTTGTAGTGCTCCGGGACTGCGGCAATAATGGCGACGAGTGGAGGCAAGATCGAGAGGTAGTGCTTTTTCGCAACCTGACCCCGCAGGGAATTGAGGTTGATGTCTTTCTGTATGCCAGTCTGTTGAGTCTGCTCGAAGTCCTCAACAAGGGCGTTTGCTATGTCGGCGCATGCACGCATGTAGCGCTCATTCTCGGGTGCCAGTTTCTTGAGCTGAGCAGCACCCATTCGCTTGCCTTTGGGCAGACGAGGGCCCTCGTTCTGTGTCATGGTCATGGTCGCCATGATGGCGGGAGGACGATATTGAAAGACCGTCTCTTGTGTCGAAGATTGGACGTGGTATCTGGAGAAAGGGTGTGTTGTCCCTTTGCGCCGTCCAGAATCAAACAACAGAGAGTGAAGTGAATAACTCTCACGTGCAGGACATCGATATGGTAAATCTTTAGAAAGGTGGTGGCGGCGGAAGCAGATCCGCTTCTGTGTTCGGCTCTCGAGGTTTGCGCGACGGCTTTGCGCCGGGCAATCGCGGGAAAGACGAAGCGAAGGGGACTCTGAAGGGAAGCTCAAGCTCTTTACGCTCGCGAACTTCACGCTCAAGATACCCCTTGAGATACCCGACACGCCTCTCTCAACCTCACTTACTCCTCGCCCAGGTGCCGACGGAGTCCTACCGCCAACATGCAGTCCATCCGCCAGCCCTTGACCCGCGCCGTGCGCTCCTCAGGCCTCACCCGCTCCGCCTACTCCTCCGTTGCGCCCTCGACTGGCTACGCCTCGACCAACAGCAACCTGCGCATTAGCGACCAGACCAAGGTTGTCTTCCAGGGCTTCACCGGCAAGCAGGGCACTTTCCACGCCCAGGGTGCCATCGAGTACGGTACCAACGTTGTCGGCGGAACCAACCCCAAGAAGGCTGGCCAGCAGCACCTGGGCAAGCCCGTTTTCGCCAATGTAGCCGACGCTGTGAAGGAGACTGGCGCCAACGCCTCTGCCATCTTCATGCCTCCTCCTGTTGCCGCCGCCGGTATTGAGGAGGCCATCGCCGCTGAGATTGGCCTCGTTGTCTGCATTACTGAGGGTATCCCCCAGCACGACATGGTCCGCATCACCGACATCCTCAAGACACAGAACAAGACCAGACTGGTTGGCCCTAACTGCCCCGGTATCATCGCTCCGGTAAGGA
>Ga0265797_10001334_pt1 | contig 43490 bp, 31 predicted proteins | sample P2T30metagenome_FD_192433 | JGI IMG/M metagenome (GOLD analysis project Ga0265797, IMG submission 192433) | Plant litter microbial communities from East Loma Ridge, Irvine, California - P2 T30 | ecosystem: Environmental > Terrestrial > Plant litter > Unclassified | place: USA: California...
GAACCCTGGTCTCCCGCGACTTGTCGGTGTTAATGACAAGCGGAAATCATAGCCACTAGACCATTGGGGATGTGGTGTACTGCTGTACACCAATGGATGCTGAGTTTTGTCGCAATGGGAATTATATCCACTCGTTTTTTGAGTGGAAGCGAGATCGACAGCGTGAGCTTGCGCTTTACTGAGCTACATAACAAGTGTGTCCGAGTCTCAGGATACTGGTGCCTGTTGGTAATATGTACGTGATTGTTCCGTTAAAGATAAGATGAACGTGAACATTACTTGGAGGATTCAGGACATCTGGTTGTGACGTGCAGTAGCAAGGTACTGGATTGCTGCTGACATGAGCTGATTCGTAGAACGGAGCAATATGCCTAATCGACATTACAGTACAAGTACGCAACACAATACAGATTCAAGAAGAAAACCACAAGAACGAGAGCATACACAATAACAAACAGCATCAAATTACAGCCATGGCGTCAATTATGTTCGATTTTTGACCAGAGTCGGTTCTGAGTCCCAACCCTACTTACCCCAAGCACCGCCATTCATGACACATTGTCACGCATTGCAGAACTACAGTGACAGATTAAGAACGCTAGGTACAGTAGTATCGATTGTAGTATCGCAACCAAGTTCCAAGATCATCGCGTCGAAGAAATGCAAAAAAGCAATGGCGAGCAAAATACATTGACGACTATACAAGTAACCCAAACTCCGCTCCTCAGAGCACATGCATATCCCAGATCCGTCCACAGCTCATAAATGATAGCCGCTGGTGGCTAAGAGATTCACAGGCATTAGACGTGCCCTTACTCAAATCGAGCAGGCATGTAACCGTCCAGGTCGCCCAGATTCGCCCTGGCGGCATCGTTCTCGCCGTCTCCCTCAGATGGCAAACCACCACCGAAATCCGGCATCCTCAGACCCGAGAAAGAAGGGTGGAAATGAGCCGACGCACCAGTGTCAGAAAAGAAGTTGCCGTGAGCGCCTGATATTTGAGTTGGCAGATTGACACGCTGGCCCAGCGCAGGCTCCGAAGGTGGAGCCGGACTCGCGGATGCTGAAGCCGTAGCCTCGAGCATGTGCAACTGCTTGCCCTTCTCCTGCAAGTCTTGCTTGGTATCATTGGATTTCTTGTTGTCGCGCTTGCGCCGCTGGTACTTGTTGGGATTGTGTACGAGTGCTGTGACGCCGCGGCCCTCGATGACATCCATTGAAATGTCCTTGTCGAGGCGCAGGAGCTGGATGATTCTCTCAATGCGCTCTGAGAACTTCAGGGTCCGATCTTCGCCGTAGCCAGAGTTGTCGCCACCAGTATCGTATAGAGATGGGCCGCCAGCATGGTAGCTGATGGCGATGTGGAATAGGAAGCGGATGCGCGCGTTCACCAGGTCACCGCGATACTGAGTGCTGTCGAAAGGCTTCTTGTTCATCTTTGATTGCTGAGCAAGTCGTTGTTGATCTTCCTTCGAGCGGCTGCCGTCGCTAGTGTAAGGTATCGAAACAGCTTCGATGAGTCGGCGGATGTAGTCTAGCTCATTCGCCTTTGCAGCCTCCACATCGTCGCCTGCGGGAGCGAGGGGTTCGATGTTCGGGTATAATTGGCGCCATGCATGATCAATAGTCATATTTGGGTCGAAGACATAGGTAGTGTGACCGGCGGTGTGTTTTACATGCTTGTCGTAGCATCGGGTGCAGCGGAGCACATCAGGGTCCTTGGATGAGTAGAAAGCCTTCTCGCAACCGGCGCACTGTTTCTTGACCCGAGATGGCTCCGGGGTGTCGCGAGAATCCATCGAGGCAGCCCTACGTCGCCGAGAACGCTTGGACAGATCCATGGCAGGGGATGTTGGTGGCAAGGCAGGTTGTGTTGCATCCTCGTCCATGTTCGGAGTTGCAAATGTCCCGCCGATATGTGCTGGCAATGGTGCGGGGCTGGCGGCGTGCGTATGACTGCTAGAATGGAACTCAGGGAAGGGACGATCTGTGAGATTGCCAGATCCGAATTGCGGTAGATCTTGATTAGGAAATGGATGGGTGAGATTGTCTGGTCCGCTAAAATCGAAGATTGTTTGCCCATCATGGGGCATGTTCAGATCGTTGAAGAAGTTATCGTAAGAATTCGGGTCTTCGTAACCATTGACTGTTGTATCATTCAGATCACGATAGTCAAAGCCGGTTCCTGAATAAGCATCATTTCGTGATGCGGGATCATTGTATCCCCGTAAGATAGGCGGTTCCAGTATATCCTGCGTTGCTCTTTCCGCTCTCGATGGTATGCCACCGTATGTCATGTCAGTACCATCGTAGCCGTTGAAGAAATCGGTTCGGTAGTCGCTTGCATTCATAAGTTCTGGGAAAAACCCACTGTGACCGGATTGCGGTTGTTCAATTGGCGGCGATCGCCGCGCGGAATCATCGTTGTCGTTCACATTGTGCCGAAAGTCCATGGAAATATTGCTGGTCGATACTGTGTAAAGGATTGCCTGCCGTAGGCGCGACAAAGTGTAAGGAGATACTAGGGACGGAGCTGGCTGACGCAAGCTGCAACGGTGGGGTTGACTGCGAGGAAAATCGTAATGGGGCCCTGGTAGCGAATGGTAAATGTTTTGGGAGTGTCAAGGTTTTGTTTCGTAAGCGCCAGCGAGAATTATGCAAGACAGCGCAGGTAATGTATGAGTAGTCGACACAGCGGCTGACCTGGGTCATTGACCACCGCGGTTTGCCAGCATGAGGGTGACATGAGACCGGCACGCAGTGTCGACGAGCCCGAAGGAACCCGAGAGTGTCTCTGCAATGGCCAACAATACGGTGCCATGAGACTTGCACGAGATGTCCACAAGCCCGATGCAATGCGGGAATGCCTATATGATTGCCTCGTGGCACATGCCTTATGGTTAGTCACACTTCTGCCAAAGCTGCTGGCTGGTGAGACAGAATGGCAAGGGCAGAAGGTTCGACATGTTCATCAGCATTGAGTGAAGCAAATTGGCCGTGACATATACGGAGCTTCGGAGGTCTGTTGCTGGCATTCAGTCCGCAGCATTGGGTGGCTGTGCATGTTGTCGTAAATGTCCAGTTCGTAGAAGGTACATAACAAACCTTCGCTTGTCAACATCTTGAGCTGAGCAGCTGTAGAGAGCCCCTGTGTTGTGTTGATGGCCATGTTGCAAGTTGCAGATAGTAGGGAATTGTGTCGGGATTGGCTTGTGACAAACACGAGATAGTGCATATAAGAGGCGATCTTTGGTCACAGTTCCGGTATGCGATATTAAGAGCTCTGCAACATGCGCAATACGTCTTGCGTGGTGCGAAACTGCCAGTTAGCACGTGACAGGTAAGTGAGGTCGGGTGGAAGAAACGGGAAGTGAAGTGTGAGCGCGGCATTCTCCATGTCCCAATGAAGCAGTGACGATGTCAGCCAAGACGCGAGGGCGTTCGGCAGGCGCGACGGAGAGAGGTCGCCTCGCTTACGGGCTTCAATGCGATCGTCACTCTACGCGCGTTGACTTCAGTCCGACGAGCCTTGAAACTCGCGCGCAAAGGGAAAAGTCTCCTGCGCGAAGATCGTCGCCCTCCGCTCTCTTATCACCCAAGACAAGATTAATATATCAAACTCCTCTGCCGACTCCTCCCCACCACCTCTCCTCCCGCGCAATCACCCGCGCATTGCGACGACACCACCACCCTCCGCCCTGCCGCCACTCCGCCGGCCTCTTCCTCCTCCTCACTTCATTGCTGCACCACCGAGTCAGCATCAACTCCACTTATCACGTGCGCCTCTTTGCACCCTCCACGAATAACTTTTACGAGCCTGCGCATCTGCGCTACACCTTTGCGCATTATCTCTGGCCAACCGCCAACTCCAACCAGCAACGTCAACATCCGCGAAACACCGCGCATCGACAACATTCAAAATGCAGAGGAGAGACCGCGGCATGATCCAGGCGCTTGGCCTGGCACTCGCCAAACGTGTCAAGGACAGTCGAGTGTTGGTAGTCGGCGCAGGTGGCATTGGTTGTGAACTGCTCAAGAATCTGGTTTGCGCCGGCTTTGGATCCGGGTACACTCAGGCCAACTTGGGCGCGGGAGACAACCAGGACGATGAATCGCTAGTCACAACACTCATGTCTCGTGCGCCAGGCATTGTACTGGTAGACCTGGACACCATCGATCTGAGCAACCTGAACCGCCAGTTCCTCTTCCGGAAGCAGCACATCAAGAAGCCCAAGGCCATCGTTGCCAAGGAGACGGCCAGTCAATTCAACCCGACCGTGAATATCGACGCCCGTCACGGAGACATCTTCGATAGCGAGTTCAACGTGGACTTCTTCCAAGGATTCGACATTGTGTTCAATGCGCTCGACAACCTCAAAGCGAGGCAGCACGTCAACCGTATGTGCATGGCAGCCAATGTGCCACTGATCGAGAGCGGCACTACTGGCTTCAACGGACAGGTCCAAGCGATACAGAAAGGCATCACCGAATGCTACGACTGCAACCCGAAACCTGTGCAAAAGAGTTTCCCAATCTGCACCATCCGCTCTACACCCTCACAGCCCATCCACTGCATTGTGTGGGCCAAGTCATATCTCTTTCCTGAGCTGTTCGGTACTAGCGAGAGCGAATCAGACGTCGCTGTGACTGATACCGACGATGCCGAAGAGGTCGTCAAACTCAGGGAAGAGGCGCAGGCACTGAAGAAGATTCGAAGCTTGATGGGTACAAGTGAGTTCGCTCAGGCAGTATTCGATAAGGTCTTCCATGAAGATATCGAGCGTCTAAGGTCTATGAGCGAGATGTGGCAAAGCAGGAATCCACCCGAGTCGCTCAAGTTTGAAACCCTGAAGGCAGAGACGGATCTTGTCAAGCAAGGTCAAGCCCTCTCCTCGCAAGATCAGCGTGTCTGGTCAGTCGAAGAGAATCTCGCCGTCTTCTGTTACAGCCTGGACACTCTGAGCAGTCGTGCACAGGCGGGTGAGCAAGATATGAGCTTTGATAAAGACGACAAGGATACTCTCGACTTTGTCTCATCAGCCGCAAACCTTCGCTCACACATTTTCGGCATTGCAAAGAACAGCGAGTGGGAGATCAAGCAAATGGCGGGAAACATCATTCCAGCCATTGCGACCTCGAACGCGCTGACAGCAAGTCTTTCCGTCATGCTCTCGTACAAGGTGCTGAAGAGTCAGGCAGGAAGGGCTGAGAGTATGGCCAAGCCCACAGCAAACAACAGTCTTCCTTCAGTCACGCTATCACACAAAGATGATGCACCGCTGGGTGGATCAAAGATGGTATTCCTCAACTCAAGAAACACGGAACGCACCGTTACTTCTCAGCCCTTAAGCCGGCCGAATCCACGCTGCCCTGTTTGTTCACCAGTCTACGCCCGAGTGAGAATACCAAAGGACACTGTGCCGACACTACAAGACCTCGTAGACGAAGTGAAAGCGAAGTTGAACTACGAGGACTTCCAAGTGGGCACTTCGATCGGTGTAGTCTATGAGCCGGACCTCGACGACAATCTGCCCCGGCCTCTGACAGAACTTGGAGTCGACCTGAAGAGCAACAGCTTCATCACTATCACAGACGACAGCGACGAGCCTCGCGTTGATTTGTTACTCAGCACCAGCCCTCACATTGAAGACCACGGCAAGCTACAGCTGGATCTCGCCAACCCGGACCTCCCTTACAAACACAAGCCAGAAGTGGCGGAAAATGACCTGAAGAACGGCGACATCAAGATAGACGATATATTGCCTTCTGCAACATCTGTTCCCACTGGTCTAGCCACGCAGGTTGCAAACGGCGCAGGAAACGACGGCCTCAGCCATCAAACTCAAGCAGTGCTCGACGATGCAGCACAAGGTTCCAAGCGTAAGCGCGATCTGGCCGAGGGCATGCAGCTTGCACAGAAGCGCGCCAAACCGGACACTGTTGACCTCGATGCCGAGCTCAACGTCTTGGCCAGCGCTGCCGACGGCGATGGTGCAATCCTGCTTGACGATGACTGAACAAGGTCACGCACGGCGGATAACCGTCAATTTCCGGATGTACGAAGGTGTGGCGTTTTGTGACGTGGAAAAGATGGTCTGGATCTCGACGATACCTCACAATTGTGTGGAAAGACGAGAGCAGACGCAGGCATACGAAGAAAACGAAGGACTTTTCATGCACTCCAAAGCGGGCACAAAAGCGCGATGAGGACGCAGTGCAGACTGTACGATGTAGATACCCATGCAAACTGTTTAAATTACGCTTAAAACCATCACATCCTCATTCCCCGAATTCTTTAAACACGATCATCCCCACCGTGGAGAGCATTTTTGCCCGCTCTCTTCCTGAACGCCGAATCGTCACATCTCATCCCAATAGTCACATACGCCGATGTCCATAACCCTGAGCCCACAGGTCACATCTCACCACACACTCAAACCAAGCTCTTCACATCCTTCCCACCAAGCAAAACCTCCCTCGACTCCCTCGCCTCACTCCTAAAAGTCTCCTCGCTGTGCCTCAAAGTCTCCTCACTCTGCCTAGGAGTATTAAACCCCGAAGTCTGAAATTCGCTCGACTCCCTCGCATCCGCATCATAATCGTGCTGCAAGAAAGGCTGCTGCGCGTAAACCTCTTTACTGCTGCGCGAGTGGCCCGGCCCAGCACTCTGCGACCTCACTGGGTGGTGCTGGTGAGTCGCTGGACCAGAAGGGTCTGCTGGCAATGCGACACGGCGCTGCCAGCGCGGCAGAGCGGGCGGCGGGACGTGGTTGCAGTTTGGGCAGGGCGCGCGCTGGAAGAGGCTGGCGGGCGAGCGCAGGGCGAGGTAAGTGTGGATGCAGAAGTTGAGCATCAGGGGGATGAGGCCGTAGGCGCCGAGGATGGCGTCGCTGGCGCTGAGCCAGTGGTTGTTGGACATTGTGACCCAGCTGCGATTTTGTCGAGATGTCAGTCTTTTTGTGTGCGTTCACGCTGGGATGTGTTTGATTGAATGAAACTGTGAAGATGTATGGATGGTTTCGCGTACCTGAGCACCATCATGACCATGAGGAATGTCGCTGTGGCGAAATCGGCGCCGGGAAGGGCGTACTTGACGTAGGAGTCTTCTTTCTTGCTGCCGAGCGCTGTCAAGCCGACCAGGCACGACATGCCCATGGGGAGGAGTCCAAGAGCAGGTAATGGGTTGCCGGATACGACGCCAGAAGCGATGAGGAGGGCGAGAGCTGGTATCATACTCATGATGGTGACGATGCGAAGCGCGCGGTCTTGCTCTCGTCGGCCATTGTGAGCGTGTGTGTTCGGTGAGGCATCCATTGTGAAAACCGATCGCTGTCCTAGGATGATTCGAATAGGTCTGCTTATGATTGTGAGCTGTGATGATCGCCGGGAATAGGAGTATTCGTGTGGAGGTGAAGGCAAATCCAATGGAAGTCCAATGCAACGGTACTTCCAGACACCGTACAATTCAGACAAATGAAGTACCGATCTTATACAGGAAACAGTTTTACTGCAGCCTACGAAGGAATAGACGGCAACTCCACCTTGCAACGAGGAGCAGTTGTCTAGCGCTCAGACTCCGTAGTGACAGGCGTCAGGATTCATGTTGCTGTGATTGGCCGGAAAGCTCGTATTTTGGGTGGATCTGGATCACTAGTTGCTAGCTTGGAACGCTATTCAGATACTGAGCTGAGACCATACCTCATAGTAGACACGGAATATTCTATGAACAGCTGCCTGCAGCTATTTTCGACGGTGATTTGCAGCTAGATGTTTGTTCGGGGTTGGATTGGTACCGGCGTCGCCATTGGCGTTTTGGAATTCTCGAGGACGATTGACATGCGAGCAATTTTCAGGTACATGTGTATCCGAATGAATACTGCAAGAGGAAACATTTGAAAGAGTGATTCGATGCTTGTAAAGGATAGCTACTCCACCGCCACAATGCTGACCGTAAAGACTGTCCCTACTGTAAACTCCCATCTCGAAATTCAGTCGTCCACCAAATCAATCTTCATCGTCTGTATCCGACTGATCGAGAGAGACCCCGCTACTCTCACTACTTGACGAATCAATTACCCGATTGCTTCCTTCGCCATCGCTCAAACCATGATCGATAAGCCGGCAGTGCTCATCTTGCCGCCTCTCCCGCTGTGCAGTCAGAGGTGGGGCAATAGGGACAGCCGTATTGCCTGGTACGCGGACTGCCATCGGTGTGAAGGTTCTCACCGGACTTTTCCCGCTCCTCTCTAGTTGTGCCCACGGAGGTGGCGTGTGGTAAAACCAGTAAGGCCTTGGCGCACCTTCCACTGGCGAGCGTGAAGTGGGGGACACAAGAATGTCCTCATTGCGATTCCTGGGTTGCGTCCAGTTGCTTGGTCCAGCTTCCCCTAACAATGGCGAGCGTGAACGAGGAGATAAAGGTTCGCCTTCTTCACCGCGCGGGTCAGGCCAGAAAGGTGTACTCGAGCTGGCCTCGCTATCTGTCAAGCGGCGTGGACGAGGACCTGCAGGGTTGCCGTTGAAGGCGGGCACCCATATGGATACATCCGGTAGAGGGTCTCGTGCACGCTGCGCAGGCGTTCTGCCGTCAGCAATCGCGGGCACAGGTGTGTAACTAGTGTCAGGCACGACTCGACTCGACGACTCGGAACGTCTCCGCATCATAGGTGAACGGCCGGGCGTGACATTACCGTTGGTTGAAGGAAGACTGAAAGGGGTCGAGGAAGCCGGCGAACGTCCCTCCAGGTAACCCGGCGTAGCAACGGGCAGGTCGATCTCACCAAATTCTATGGACAAGCGCCGCTGAAGCTCTCTGGCGTGTTGAGCCGACACATCCTGCGCCCATTGAGCAAGTTCTCGTCGCCGAGCTTCTCGGAAATACGAACGCAAGCGAGCTTCAAGTGCAACCGAGTCCCATGTAAACTCCTCCATTTGTTGAGGGCGCGTAAGTGTGGGACGTACAAGCTTAGACCGCGTATCTATCTTTGGCGAATCCATAGAGCGACGCCGCCCAAGTTCACATCTGTCTTCCGTTGCAAACCATTGTCGTTTGATCTCTATCGAATTGGGCGTCGCAGGCCTGAAGAATATTCTCAACCGCTGTTCAAGGTAAACCTGCTCCCGCCACAGATACTGCGTACATTGATGGCGGGCCCTGCGGCGTTGCTCAGGAGTGACATCCGACAGAGGCGATGGGGCAGGCGATGTCCTGGTCGGCAGTCGATGTATATGGGATTGTCTGTGGAGCGGGCGAGGCCTGCGCTCATCCTGTGCGTACAAATCTGGTCTATTCGGTATTGTCTGCAGTGCGTCTTGCAGCTGTGTATCTGTGTAAACAGGCTGTTGGGCAGGCGTTGGAGCCACAGAAGTGGACGAGTCGCTAAGCAAAAAGAATCGTGCAGGCTGTGGCATACGCAACATGCTGGTACCAGAATCACTGCTGGCAATGCTGCGTGCTTGCGGGTCTAGTAAAGGCTCGTTGGGAGGTGAGACCGAGGTGCGATCGACCGGTACCGGATCTGTAGCGAAGTCTCTGCCAGATACTCCTTGTGCTCCTAAGCTCAAGTCGACTTCGGCGAGCATCATCAGAGCGCGAGCGGCATCCCTCGTACTTTGGTGGTGGTCTTGAGCAGTCTGAGCATTGTCTGGTAGCTCCTGTTGCGCGATCGACGTGGACGAGCCTGTGACAGACTGAGCCTCCGTATTCACTACGGCGGGCATTTGTGCAGGAGTCCTCGTCAGCAGCCTTCCACGCTCCTCTTGCGGTTCTCGGATTGAAGTTGGCGAGATCGGAATTTCGTCGATACTGCCGCGAGCTGCAGATCCGGTGACAAGGGTTGGGGATTGCTGCAGGTAGGCTGGTGCGCCAGCAACAAATTCAGTAGCAGTGGGACTGAGCTGGGAGCCTTGCCTGGGACGTTCTGGAGTTTGGGAATTGGTGTTGCCGTTTGAGCGTGTGATTACATTGTTTGAGGGGCCAGTAGAGTCCCCGTTTGTGTCATTATCTGCGCTTTCCTTCCCAACAGCATCCACTGTCGGAAGTGTGGAATCCATCCTCATATCCCGCCCTCCATCGCCGCCGCCAGACATTGACATGACCACAAAATCTGTTTGTGGGAAGATCGTGACACAGCCAGTGAGATCTTTGATCACAACAGTATTCGTCACCTGGTACTGCGCTCGAGCTGGTTTAGCAAACATGAAATCTTGTGCCACCATGAAAATCTGGCCGGCAAGGCGCAGCCACTCAAGGCTATTCTAGCGCCTCTGCCCGTCGAAGTTTTCGAAACCACGGCCAGCACCCCTGAAGCCAGCGCCAGCAGGCACGCCATCTGGAGGAGAGCGCATGCCCATGAGACCTGGCGGCATAGGTGCGCCAAATCCTGGAGGCGGGACTGGTGGAGACATCGGGTTCTGCATCATGCCAGCGAATCCAGGAGGCTCACGCTGCTGCTGTGCTTGGAAAATGTTGGGAACGTTTGCGAAGCCCTGTGGGTGGCGCATGTTGGGCGCAAAACCAGGAGGTGGGCCTCCTTGAGGGGGTCCCTGGTGCTGATGGGGTGGCGACTGCATGAAGGGGAAATCGGGAGGGAATTGTGGCTGCTGTTGCTGTTGCTGCGGAGGCATCATGCCAGACATGCTGGGGTGACCGGGCATGCGACGGTTTGGAGGAGGCTGCTGCGGCTGCTGAGGGCCTTCGGGAAAGTTACGGCGCTGCTGCATTTGCTGTTGCATGAACATGGCATGCTCGTCAAATCCAGGCGGCGCACCTGTAGGTGCACGTTGAGAAGTTCTGCGGCCAAGATCTTGGCCTTGCATTGTTTGTTGCTCAGGTCTTGACATCTCTGGTGGCGCGTTACGCAGCAGCTGATCATCAATCAGACCAGGAGGTGGAGGTGCACGCGGTTTAGGGGCGTGAGGCTCGGGTGGCTGACCAACCCACAGGTTGAAGTCTTGGTGAGGACGAGCCTGTTGGGATGCCGGACGGGGTCCCTGGCCTTGAAGAAGCCCCAGCAAGAACTCGCTATCCTTGTTTGATGCATGAGGTCTTTGAGCTCGCTGAGCTGCGAGAAGGTTCTGAATGCCGACATCAGGAGTAGCAGGACCGCGAGAAGGTGGACCACGAGAAGGCGGAGCACTTGCGTTAGGCTCGCTAGGACGATGTTGTGGTGGGTAAGAGTCGCGTTGACCATTGGAAGGCTGAGTAGGTTCGGGAGAAACAACATTGCTGGGCGGGAACGGCAGCGCAGACGATTCCTGCGGCGCCTTCTGGGACATGGGAAGACCAAAGAAACCATTGGGATCGTCGACCATGTTGCGATTGGCGGGTGGGAGGTTGTTACCAGGCTGAATACGAGGCGACTGGAATCGTGATTGCGGCGAGTTCACGTCAGGGCTTTTGGGAACGGAGTCGAAGAAGCGGCTCTTCTGTTTCGCGCCGCCTGCAGGGCCACGGACTTGTGGCGATGCTGGTTCACTTGGGCCACCAGGAGCAGCTGCTTCTTGAGGTGAACCGATGTTTGCGCCGCCAAGCATTTGCAAGATACGCTGGAAGCCAGCCTTGTCCTCGTTAAGGCCTTGGCCTGCCTCTAGCATTGGCTGTTGCGGTACTGGAGACTGTTGCACAGGCGCTGGAGGAGCCTCGTCTTTCTTGAACACAGAAGCGAATCGGCTCGACTTGGCCTTGGATGGAGTTGGTGCTGCCTTCGTGGTGTTGGCGATGCCTTCCAGAGGAGCTTCGCCGGACTTGCTGCCAAATCCTCCAAACATGGGCTCCGAGAATCCGTCGAGTTTCATCGCAGCGCCTTGCTTTGCTGGCGTAGATTGTACAGGTGGTGGTTGTGAAGGAGCAACCTCCTCTGCTGGGGTCGCCTTGTTGCCCTTCATCATCTCCTTCCACTTTTGGAAGTCTGCTTGAGTGTGCGCGGTGCCAACGCCCAAGTCCTCCTCTTGTTTCTTCATCGGCTCGTCGAACCATTCGGGCTCTTTCTCAGCCTGGTCACGATCCCAGCCTCTGTTGTTCTGACGGTTGCTTTCGCGATCACGCCAGCCGCCTTGTCGCTCGCCATTCTGTCGGCGTTCGTCTCTCTGACCTCTCTCCTCTCTCTGTCCCCATCGACTGTCTTGCTTGTCACCGTTGCGACGTTCGCCGTCTTGGTCGCGCTCACGATCGCGCCTTCCGAATTTCGCAAGACGATCGTTGGATTCTTTCTGCTCGTCAGTCTCGCCCGGTCCGCGAGGCTGGCGCAAAGCGGTCCAGTCACGGCCGCCTTCCTTTTCGTTGGTCGTTTTGGAGTTGCGAGTCTGCTGGCGGTCGCCAAAATTGCGGGCACGCGCGCCCTCGGTATCTTCGCTGCCAGCAGTTGCTTCGGCGGATGCATTGGTGCGAGCGAATCTGCTGCTGGAGGAGAACGCTGTCTTTGGAGGTCCGAGTACGACGTCGTCTGTGAATGTTGTCAGTTTGTTGCTTCTTGAATTCGGCACAAGTATACATACCACCGCTCTTTGAGACGTTGGTTCTTGTCTGCATCAGACTCGGCCTCTGGCCCGTGCTGAAGTTGCCCATAGGTGAAGCGTCGCCGTTGTTGCTCGGTCTCGTGACTCGGGATTTTGCGTCTTTGGTGACGCTGTCCTTCTGGGGCGGCAGCTGCTGTGGCTGCGCCTGAGGTTGCGAGCTCGACTCACTGTGAGGGATCCTTAGCTTTTCCCTTGAGTCTTTGTCGAGGTAGAGATACTCTAGCCACTGCTCAATGGCAGGTAAGTCCTCCGGCTTCTTCACCAGCGGCGACTCGCGCAGCTTGACCAGCTGGTCGATGGTGTAGCGGCGGACAGACATGTTGTATGCGGTTGGGATGTGCGGTGTTGGTGATATGTTGCGAGATGGTGTATGGTGGTGTAGTAAAGTGCGAGGTGTTAAGCGAGGCTGTCTCGCAAGGTGTTCGTCCGAACCCTGTCAGGCTGGCGGTGGATGTGTGTCGCCAGCCAGCCTAATCGGCTGCTGTGAGCTCGTCGTGGGTACTCGGAGTGAGTGAGCGGAGGGCTGTGGCAATTGGCTGATGGTGAAGACGAATGCAGGTGAAGGTGATATATGGATTAAGCGACGGAGGGGTACACTGAGTGCGGATGGATATCGAAATTCTGCAGACAAAAGGCTGATGCTGTGATGTTGTGGTAGACGGGAGAGTGAGACGAGCGCGGTGGCAAGAGGTGAAGTTGGGCTTTGCGGTGCAGTCGGACGAAGCAGGTGCGGGTGTTGTTGTTGTGGTGTTGTCGTTGCTGCTTCAGGCTGCTGGAAAGTCGGGCGTGATGAAGTGAGAGCGAGAGCTTGAGCGCGCGCCTTCTGTTTCGGGACACACTGCCGCGGGAACAGCAGCCACAGGGAGGGTGCAAGTTGGGCGTCATTGGCTGGTGAGCCACGTGAAAAAGCAACTGAATATATATACTTTTTGGAAACCAACAACACCTTAAGGTAATAGCCGAAGCTACTTGTTCAATTGCTCGTGGTCATTCATGTCTACAGACAATTATGCATTGAGCCATCATGGTGTATGATATGTTCAACAGTATTGACCCCAACAACACTCCACTTGGTCTCTAAGAGGGAACAAGGGAACCACTCCAATTTACTTATACATCAGGATCATCGTGCCTTGCAAGACCGTCACAAAAGTGAAAATTGCTCCGCCAATCTCAGCACCAAGTCCAATATCTCTAGTCGCAATGCCAATGCTGGCACCGACTATTATCCCGCAAAGCGCTGTGATGAAGATGAACAGCGAGACTCGACACCGGTCCACCTCCAATGCTACTACCAACGCATGTCGCTCACTTGAAGCCGCGACGCCCTCTTCTGGCCTCTCGCGAAACGATGGTAGAATACGAACGAACAAATCTGCAGAGTCAACCAGCGCGCTTGGTCTGGCATAGCCTCGAGTCAGAGCCTCGTTTCTGACGAGCGCTTCGAAGACTGTCTCGTGTAATGACTGAATCTCCAAGTCATTCAGTGGCTGTCTGCCAGTCAGTGATGCACTCCGCTGCTGCATATCTCTTGGAGCGATACTCACTCCGAGTGTCCCCACAGCAATGTATGCTGTCTTGCATAGCAAGTACATAGCAATAGCCTGTCGCCTCCCGATGTGGCTGACACGCCACTTTTTCAGCCCGACCATCTTTTCTGCAGGAGAGCCGTCCAGGATGCATGTTCCTATGTGGTAGGTGTGGTCACATTTCTCAAAGGCAACGAGTAGAGGATGACCAAGGGAAGACTGAGTGTGGGCCTCAGAGCTCTGAACCTCCTGGCAGGTGACCTTGGGAGCCAGGCGAAGCTTTCGATCGTCATTGCAATTGTATGGCAGCATGTTTGAGGCTTTGGGTTATCACATACTGACTACTGCGTACCACTTTATGTTACCACTCGCGGTATAGCACTCCATCTTGTGATACCATTAACAAAATACTCGCAGAATTCACAACCGCGCAAAATTGTAGCCTGAACGATTCGACAATTTGTTTTCGTCTCGTCGAATGATGAATTGCGGCACGATGCAGCGGGTGGCGCAGGAGTGCAGCTCAGCTCGGGCACCAAGCGGCGACGAACTGTTTCAACAATTTGTTGAAAGCTGGTGGAGTACTCTTCAGCCATCGAGCACACCGAATCTAACAGTGTCGGGGTTTTGGCTGCTTGCCCCGGATAGTCGACTTTCAATGTTGAAAGACTCACTTGCACATTTTGAGTATATGAACCATTCCCACGCGCATGTTTCAGGCCCTCAAGCAGATCAAAGGACTTAGCACTGCTCAAGGACCCTAGCTACTGCTGGCCAGAATGGAGTCAACAGCCACTACTGGCTTGCAGGAATTGAGGTTGAGCGAGACGTCCACGCCCAGCGATCAGGATTTACCTTTGACACGGGCGCCAGCAGACGCGGATCAGGCACCTGCTGATGCTAACCAGCATTATGGTGTGAGCTCGCTCACGAGAGACGCAAGCGATGTGCCCTCGAAAGCAGTCATACCTTCGACTCAGCCGACGATTGCACCGAAGGAGAATTCCTTCCGCTTTCTGGTCACGACCAATCCTACTCAATTTAAGGATAAGGCCACGATGCAGGGGAACAGAAGACATGCGATGAACGATTTCCTCAGCAAAGAAAGGTGCAAGGCAGGAGAAACTCGAGATGTGAAAGCAGAAGGGCTTATGGAAGTAGGCAAGCGCAAACGGCTTTTTGAACACGAACGATTAGGCAGAAAGCAGAAGTTCTTTGCCGCGAAAGCTCGCAGGCTTGAAACACTTGAAGTCACGCCAGATCTTGAGACAAAGGTTTGGAATTGGTGGAATCCTGAGGCACGAAGTCACAGCCCTGATGAATCAGCCAATTCGCCTGAGCATCCACTATATAGGGCAGTCAGCTTGGAATCATTCTACCATGAAGCCGATCTGTTCAAAAAGCCTACAAGCACAGACGCAGTGGAAGATTTGAAACCAAAAATCCCACCAGAATTTCCGTCTTCCGGTTCGTCGATTGGCATCGAAGACTTGAAGGCACGCGTGCATCATCAGAACGAGAATTCATACCGTGTCGCACAGCCAGAGGTGTCGGAAAATTATTCTGACCAGCCAGTGGCTGATACTGCCCTGGCTTGCGACTCGATGCTCGGGCAGAGCCTGGCCACGGTAAAACGCCCCTTGGATCTGCCTCAACTTGACTTTGAGACTCTCAGTGCTGCGCCGAAGCCAGAGATCAAAGACCATGTACGAAACAATCCCTTTCGGTGTCGACTGCAACAGCTACTCGAAGACCTAGCGTTGGAAGAGGAAAGCAGCTCCGAGAGAACCTCCAGTGCCACCGATACGGACGACACTAGCAGTGGTAATGACCATCCAGCTAGCTACAGTGGCTACATCTCTCACAATGGCGCACCCAACTCTGACAGCCCAGGTTCGTCTAACGGCTCTCGCTCGAATGAACAGCATGCCTCTGGAAGCACCAGCCAGACATCCTGCAACCCATCTAGTGATAACTCACGCACTGGTCATGGTTCCCATGCGACACAAGGGTATGGGGACAACGAATGTGTACAAACCAGCACCCGTCAAACCCAGAACGACCAAGAGAATGGGAAGGTCATACCATGCCCTCTCAAAGTCGAGCTCAAGTGTGCAGGTGCGGACGATAACATGTCCAGCCTCTTGTGAGTGTGCACCATTGCGTGTCTAGCGATAGGAACACTAATCCTCTCGACTAGGCGCGAACTTTCCAACAGCACCCACAACATGTTCTACTGTAACAGGTGTAAAAGCCTGCTATCGAGGATCACCCACCCTCACGATGCAGAACGCCGTCGTAGGCTCCGCAAAGACTGGGACGCTCACATCAAATCGTGCCATGATTACCACTGCGTTAAGTCTGCATGTGCGCCCCAGTCTGATGGTGATATTCGTCACAAGCACAACGGAAATTGCAAGACAAATCGCGAAGATGAGAAGGAAGCTGATGCTAACTATTTGTATCGCACGCTCGGTGTTGCTGAACTAGGTATATCCACTTCGCCTATTACCTTGACATAACTAACACGTCCCAGGCGTTGAGATTGGCAGCAAGGCCGATCACAAAGGCAAACGAAAATCAACCGCCAGAAAAATAGTGAGCTTTGCCGAGGACGCTACTCAGCGCAACGTGGAACTTGAGAGTGAGCTCAAAAACTGCAAGCAGGAGCTTGATATGCTCAAGCAAGGCATCCGTGATCGCGACCACGAGGCCGACAAACTCAGCTCGGCGAACGTAGAGCTCTGTAGCATCATCAGACATGCACTAGAGGTTATGCAGAGGGCAAATGTTGACTTGACTGGTGCACTGCACGAACGAATCGAACGTCATGTCCCGAGTGCACTGATACCGCCCGTCCTTTTTCAAGGCCCATCGTACGCTAACGACTCGTTCTCTTACCCACCTGTGGATATACCATACGAACAAAGCAATGCCTTTTCTGCTGTGCCGAGCATGGCAAACGGCATTAATCGCCGGTGTGGTGCTCCGATGGACACATTCTCACTCCCGGGCCGTGCAACTAAGCGTCGGCGAGGGGAAGCAGTTACGCATGACGACGCACTCTGGAATTGCCCAAACTCAAGAACTTGCTTGCCTGGATCTGAGAGGTCTGGACCAATCCAAGATGACCATATTACGGCCTTCACAGGTCCAGCAACCGGCGCATTAGCCCCTATAGAAACCAGCGGCCAAGTCGCTTTCGCTGCTGGAGCTTCATCGGATCAGTTCCCACGAATGGACAGCATGCCCTCGCAGAGATATCACCAGCAAGCATCGGCAGAAGCGTACAACGATACCAACCAATCCATCGACCACCCAGTCTCTCGTGGGAACACAAGACCTGACAGTCCGGTGCTTGAGTTCGAGTCTTCTTCAAGACACAACGTGGCGAATCCGCCACTTCCACAACCGATGTCTGGTGAACAGTATCACTCGATGCCAGGGCAGCTCCCCTGGATGGGTTATGATCAGGGAATGACGGAGTCCGATTTCCTTGACACTATCTCCGAGCCTCACCCTTGGGAGGACCATTTCAGTCGTTCATTTTGATCGATGATCGCCGCTGGACACTAAGCTCATCATCAATTCGAAGCAATTACATCGCAGAGAAGGAGAAAGGTCGAGGGAAGTAGTCACTTCAGGGTTCGGTATCCGATATTCGAGAAGTCTAACTCAGCGCGAAATCTCGCCGCTGGCGCACGGCATGCGCATTTTGCACAAGTAGACATCGATGTATTCATATCATATAGATAAACTGCTTTGACTGTGCATCTCCGCCCATCAGACCCTCCCCCTCTACCTCTTTGGCCCTCCTCTTCGCATTCTCCCTACTCAGTACTACCCTCAACGCAAACGCCAAAACCACGACCATACCCATGGCAACCGCACAAACCGTCATGCCTTTCACATAGTATGGCCCTTCGACATCGGGATACAGCCTCGTGCCGACTAGCGGGCCCATCTGGCCCACCACATTCAGCACCGCCATTCCAGTTCCCTTTCCTTCGTCCGAAGATTGATTATTCACAGTCCAGGTGATGATGATTGTCACAGCGGAGAAGAAGCCTGCGCAGATCGGGTATACTGCCATGTAGCGAACTGCGTGGCTCTGCATGCGTGTGGTACCAGCGATCGCCAAGATCAAGTAGCCAGCCATGGCAATCAACGCGTGGAAGATCATGGGGACGCTTCGGCTCTTGTACTTGTCGGACAGCCATGCCGTAAGCAGGACCACCACAAATGCAAAAAGGAACGGTGGTGCGCTGAGGCCTTGCGAAGAGAGACGGTCGAAGCCCATGGCGTTGATGATCGTGGGAAGGAACACGGGCATGCTGCTGAACGCGACATTGCAAAAGAAGAACATGAAAGCTGCCAGCCAGGACTTCAGGTCGAGCATCGTCTTGAGCACTTCGCGCCATTGGAACTTCTTTTTGTGGCGAGGCACTGAAGACTGTTTGCCAACGGAGCTGCTACCAGCATCGGTCTCCTTCCTGAGTCGTAAAGTAGCTATCTTGCGTTGGCGGCGATTCAGCCAGCGTGCGGTTGACGGGGAGTCGGGTAGCCAGTACCAGCATACTACTGCAACTAATACAGCAGGGAATCCTTCGATCAGAAATAGCAGTCTCCAGCTAGCGATTCCAGTCTTGTCTCCCATCTTCACGATAGCCCACGCTAGACTGCTCGCAAAGCTCGTCGCTAGAGGTGCCGCGGAAATAAATAGTCCTGTCCTAAACGCAAGTTCCTCGCGGCGGAAGAAGAAAGTCAAGTAGAACGGAATGCCGACGAAAGCAGCCTCTCCAATGCCCAGAAGCGCCCGCAGAACGAGCAAGTACGCGTAGCTGGTTGCCAATGACTGCAAGGAGGCCAGAACACCCCAGGCGCAAACACAGATGGAGATGTAAATGTGCGGGGGTACTATTTGGTACATTATCGTCATCCATTCGAAAAGGATGTACATGATGTAGAAGGCGGTGAGCAGCCACTCGTACTGGCTGTCGGAAAGCTTGAGGTCATCTGTAAGGCCGGCGATTTTTGCATTGCCGATGTTCGATCTGTCCAGGAAACTTAGGAGATACAGTCTCAAACCAGTGTTAGTTTATGTGCGTAGTCGTCTAGCAATTTCCACGCTGGACTTACAGTGCTACGAATAGCACAAGATGCTTGTCCAGTTTCCGGCGCACCGCACGCTCCTCATCGGGTGTATACAGCTCGAAAGACTGCACGCTGGTCCGCCGAGAAGCAGTCCTGTCTACCCAGGCCCCATCTTCATCATCAGAGCCCGATTCATTTTCAGCGTCATGCACAGTTTCGGCATCTCTAGCTTTCCCACGCGTGTTCAGCTCCGTCATCTCATAGCCGTTGCCATCCCCTGCTCCTGCCAGAATGTATGGTTCCTCCTCATCTTCCGAGTCCAAGTCAGGGGTATATCTGGTAGGAGGACTGATTGAGGACCCTTGACTGGAGCCTTGAGGTGAGGCTGGATGTGAAGGGGTGTCTCCATTGCCGACGTTCGTATGTGCCGTTGCGGAGGCCATCAGTGTTGCTGTGGAGGCTGTTGCCTCTCGATTGGCTGTTCCTAGCTCATAGCGGAGTGACAATGGGAGTCTGCACGGCAGGACGGTTGTGTTGAGCACTGATGATTGTCCAGTGGTTGCCCGTGCCTATGACGGACCCAATGTGTCGGTCTAGCAGTGCCGAGGCGTGTACGACGTTGCTGCTGGCGGGGTGCAACAGCCAGCCACCAAGGGCTACATGTATTCACACTATTCGACAAAACATAAAACAACACACAAACAGAACAGAAGCACTCATCGTACAGACGACCACCATTTTGGCTCTGGTGCATCTCTTGTTGACGATCAGGGTCGCCGTGTCTCTTCTTCTCGGGCATCGACCGAGCCGCATTCACGAATAGAGCTTCGTACATATATACCTCGTGCGATTCGCCCAAAACTTTCAGCCCCTGTCACAGGCACACCATCTACGCGGAACGATTTACCTGGCTACAGATCAGTACCACCGGTATGTCGTGAAGAGCCGATGAATGCGCTCCTTGGATACTCCTCTCGAGGCCCAGGCTTGCCTCTACTGCGAGTGGACATTGCACATTGTATCAGAGTGCCAAATGCACGCAGGGATCGGCGAGCTTATTTCCAGTCCGAAGTAATAAGGCGTGCAACGAAGAAAGGCAAACCCCGGAGGTGGTCAAGCCAATCTCTAGATCTCCTGAGCGCGAGGACTTTCTCTTGTCCATTCTAGAAATAGCATCTTCCGAATCTGTGGGTCTGCGAAAGCACCAAGTGCGAGTATACAACCGCTTATAGGACACAACCTTGCCCGGACACGAGGTTCTGGCATAAGCTTGTCCACGAGCGTGCACTAAGTGTTTCACCGAGGGCTTGATCAGACAAGCGTGGTGCTTGGCAGCATTTCCGTGGGGCGCAAGGCATCACGTTGACAACCAACTCCTCGCTCATGATACCATTTGACGGCCACTGCCGTTCTCGCGAAGGATTCAACGCTAACGAAGACTGCTCGCAAAACAAGTATGTCGGGCTGTGCTGACAGAACCTGATGTAGGCTAGGAGGTTCTAACAAAGACTACCAATCCTTCGGTCACATCCCGACAGTCGGGTTACGCAGAGCCGCGCGTCTTACGTTCAGATTTACGATCAATGGTTGGGCAATGTTGCATGGAGGCGTCTGCGGGGGGCTCATTGCATCGCAACACGTAAACGCATGCATTTGCAGTGCCTTTTACACAAAGTTATCAATTAACGAGAAACGATTGTTAGGGAGACCTTGAGTCGCGCACGAAGTTAATCCTTGCGATCTACGAAAACCACTGGCAGCGAGCTGACCCACTCACTCTATTAGGCGCAGAATAACCGTTCGTTCTACAGGTGCTAGAAAGCTACGCATGGGGCTCAGACGCAGTGTCAGCGTCTGTGCAAGTACTCGGAAGCAACCGTAAAGCATACCCATGTGGCTCAGACCCAACGGCGCTGTGATTAATCGCACCATACCTACTGATGCATTTCTGTATGGCTTGGTCCTTGTCGTCTGATCTTTACGCTCGGTACCCTGATGCTACATTCCTATCGTCCTGCCCTCGGACCGTGTCAACTCTCCGATGAAGCTTCTCGCTAGTTCTGCTCGTCCCTACACGGCTTCACCACCACATATCAAGCTCTTCGTGGTGTTCGCAGTCGCATACTGCATTGCTACACAATACCTTCGAGTCATCTCATCACGAGATCCTTCCTCGTTCTTCTACGATGCTAAGCGCGCATATCAACGACGGTATTCCTTGACCCGCATTGAAGAGGCCAGCGATTTCATCGCAATATCAGGACACGACGGAGATCATGTCAAAGCCCCGTCAGATCCCAGCATCTGTGTTGGCATCGCAACAGTTCAAAGGAATGATGCCGAATACTTCGACCTTCTTGTTGGCTCCCTCCTCGACGGGCTTTCAGACGCTGAGCGCAGCGACATCCTCCTCCTGCCTTTCATCGCCAACATCAACCCGTACAAGCACTACGCATACAACGAGACGTGGCTTTACAACCTCTCGGATGAGGTCATAACATATGAGAATGTCTCAGCACGCGATAAAGCCCGGATGCGCTTACAGGAAACACCCAATGGTCACATGAAGAAAGCTTTGTTCGACTACTCGTTCATGCTTCAAAAGTGTCTTGACTCGAAGGCACCATACATTCTCATGCTGGAGGATGATGTGATCGCTGCAGACGGCTGGTACCGTCGCACAAAGGCAGCTCTTACAGATATGGAGAGTCGCTCTGAGCACACCAGCAGTGTATATCTGCGCTTGTTCTACAACACCAGGATCCAAGGCTGGAACAGCGAATTCTGGCCACACTACTTGTTCTGGTCGGTTGTCTTCGAGATCCTCCTTGTGAGCGTATTATGGTTCCTTCGCCGTAGTAATGCAGCGGCAGCAAAATTCCTCACCCCTCGCACGATATTCGCAATTCTCTTCATCTGCTCGCCGGCTTGCGTAGCACTCTACTTCGCCGCCGGACGTCTGACAGTACACCCAAACCCGACTGGCATCCACCGTATGAACAGTTACGGCTGCTGCTCACAAGCATTGCTGTTTCCAAAGGACCAAGTCCCGCCGCTACTGGACTACTTCAAGAAGAAAAAGAGTGGCCTCCGCGATGAGCTCATTGAGATGTATGCCAACCAAAAAGGGCTCACACGATGGGCGCTTACACCAAGTGTGTTCCAGCATATCGGCTCAAGGAGCTCAAAATGGAGAGGCAAGGGCTCCGACGTCGTTGATGAAAACGGATTGATTGCGACAGAGAGGATCTGGAATTATCACTTCGAGGCTTGGGACGCCGATCGATTACGGAACGAACATAGATACGAGTAATGGGCAATGTACATGTACTTTACATCAATTTCCACAGGCTCCATGATCAACTTTGCATGGTCTTGACATGCCAGAACCCGTCAGCATCATGAGCAACTGTCTGAGCAGCAAAAGGTTCACGAGTCTACTTACAGCCATAGTCTAGCACCTACACATCACGGCAGGCGCCAACCCGCTTGAAGCTTGTGTGTATGATTAGTTGGCCGAGACGCAAAAATGTATTGAGGCTGTCACGACAAAAGAACAAGTTTCGTGGTCAATATGGGGGTCGAACCCACGGCCTTGGCGTTATTAGCACCACGCTCTAACCAACTGAGCTAATCGACCTGTCTGTCGTGATCTACTTATCATAGCTAAATATATAATGCTTTATGGTGAAGTCAGCATTGTCGCTACCCGGCGTGCGCAGCACATTGCACTCCAGGTGCTACGATGCTGCGGCAATAGATACGAGTACCTGTCTGTGCAGACAGCATCAGCACGATCTCGCACAATCTGCACGATTGACGAGTAACAGTAGCAATACCATCGAGTCAAAGTATTGCGCAATCATCAGTGTAGTCGCGTACATAATACACACGTCTATCCAATAGCCCTCTCAAACGGATACCATGTGACAAAAGAATTCATCGAAAGCTAGAAAATAAAACACCCTTCGCCATCTATTTCTGTGGCGCTCGTCTACCCTGTAGATAGAACGTTGCCTCAATTCGGCCGTTAATCGAGCTTGTCGTTCAATATATCGGCATGACCGTTGTGCGCCTCACACAGACGCTTCCCGAGACCGATCCATAACGTGTCGATAGAGATGTGTCGTCGTGGTGGCACCCTGTGGAGTGCTTGCAAATACGCTTGGTAGTCGTCACAGCGGGAGGCAGATCATGATGGCAGCTTGCCGAGTTTGAGCACACGTTCTTCGTCGTAGTCTGTGTCACGGTGGGTATGACAGAGCTGGTTAGCGGAGGCGGGCTCGACGTCGAACTCTGCTGGGGATGAGAGCTACTCGGCAGAGGTGCGCTGGAACTAGGACTTGGACTGCTCAATGAAGAACCCGAACTCGAGCTCGAGCTTGAGATCGTGCCGCTTCGTGGAGCCTGCGAGCTCGACAATGAGGAGCTTGGAAGGGCAGAGCTCGATGGTGTCGAGCTCGTACTGAAGATCGGGCTGTTTGAGTCTGAGCTGACGCTAGAGCTGGAGCTCGAAGACGGGCTCGGGCTGGGCGATGGACTAGGCGACGCGCTAGGGGATGAACTTGGGCTCGGCGACGGGCTTGGGCTGGGTGATGGAGTCGGGCTTGGACTTTGGGAAGAGCTGACACTTGATGAAGAGCTTGAACTCGATGTCACCGTGGTTGAAAATTGGACTTGACTGATCGGCGAAGAGAAAGTCGAAGTCGTCGTCATGGAGGTGGTGGTGGTGACCGTAGTAGAAGTTGTCGTCGTCGTTGGGAATGGAAGCGAAGAAGACGAAACCGCGGAACTTGAAGGGGAAGGACTTGGTGAGCTCGAAGTTGTAGTAGTCGTCGTCGTTGTACTAGTTGTTACATCATAAGCCGGAGGGATTTCCAGACTAGAAGAGGATGTCGATGTAGTCGTAGTTGTCCTTTCTCGAGTCAGCAGAGATTCAATTTGGCCAATGCTCAGAAACATACGTTGACGTGGTAGTGGTTTGGGTCGTTGATGTTGTGGTCCTGTGAGAGATTAATCAGCCATGTCATGAACTTATGACTATGCAGTCCTAAGCACACGAAATCTTTTATGTCTCTGTGGTAGTTCGGCGGCTGACAAGCTATCTCCCGTAGCAATGAATGATCACTCTGCAATATCGGCCGGTGAAAGCTTGAGGTAGTCTCACCGCTCTCTCGATGGCTGGTGTGCTAGTATCTTCAAGCGAAAGTATTCACAAGTTCGCCCTGCCACTGAAGCATAGATGTACTGAAATGATACATGAGACTGGTAAATTTCTGACACTTACGTTGTAGGCGTCGGCGTGGTTGTAGTTGTGGTTGTACTAGTAGTAGTGTCGAAGTATGGCGGTGGCAACACAATGCTACTTATACTAGAGGTCAGACTGCTCGAAGTTGTCGTTCTACAGCAGAGTTAGTATGTTTCAATCCGCGGATCCGGCTGACCTACGTGGTGGTGCTGGTGGTACTGGTAGTGGTTGTCGTGTCGATATACTGTGGTGGAACCTCTATGCTGCTCGAAGAGGAGGTCTGAGTTGTAGTGGTGGTTCTCGAAGTTTGTCAGCACCGGTTTGGTATGTCTATTCTTCAATGTTTGACTTACGTGGTGACATCAGGATAGATCGGTGGTACTTCCGTACTACTGGAGCTTACTGTCGAACTCTCGCTGCTTGAGGACGATGAAAAGCTCTGGTAAGGATAAGGAGACCCTGCTCTGATCGCAACAATCGTTTCTGGATCATCCGCTGCCTGATAGCTCTCCGGGGTCTCGCTGTAGTAGCAGATCTCATTGAGGAGATAGGCGGCTCCGCAATCAGGATCCAAGTCACAGCTCGACAGACAATTGACGATGCTTGCGTCGCCGGATCTGGCATTGTAGAATATAGGTAGCGGTATGATACCGCAGTAGAGCTGATATGCAATCCCGTCGGCGGTCACATAAGTTGTTCCGTCACCTCCGAGAGCCGCAAGTCCAGCGCAACCTGTGGGAGATGGGTATGGCAGCAGGCTCTCAATGCTGGGACTTGAGGTCGTCGTCGTTGACGTTGTTGTTGTACTCGTAGTCCTGTGGTGTCTTACCGTCAGATTTGTCTTCGCGCAGGGGTCAGCTCCGAACAGACTCACGTTGTTATCGTTGTCTCAAAGGCAGAGGAAGACCTGTAACATTTCGTCAGAATGATATAGCCTCACAAAATTTCCAAGCTCTGGACTTACGTCGAAGTGGTAGTAGTTGTTGTAAAGGTCTGTGAAAGATGTCAGTGTTCAATTCTACCAATACTAATTGCTCAGGTGAACAATGGCTATTGTAAGTCTGTGTCATACTGCCACGATCACAAACAAACGTCCCATTGAAACCTTCAAAACAGCCAATACGTACCGTCGTGACAGGATTGTTAGCCGGGCAAGAATAAATGCCGATCGCAGCAAAACCACCACACATCTGCGCCCTGTTTCCCCGACAAGAGAATTCCGGGTTCGAGCAAGTGATGATGATATTCTCCGTAGACGTGTTTCCATAAGCCGGTGCGTGCGGCGGCGCAATCTCAGGGCCGCAATAACACTCAGATCCGTACTCGAGTCCGGCGAAAATATAGCCCAAGCGGAGACATTCGCCCACGCAGAGCTCAATGGTCATCGTATCGCGAGAGTCACCGAGAACTCGAGGGTTCAGAGCTTTGTCGCCGCCATCGTCGTCGTAGCAGCCTAGCCAGTTGCAGCCGCTGACGACGAGTGGTGTTTCGAGAGCTTGGGAGTAGGTTGGCATGTGCGTCGTTGTGACTGAGCCTCCGGGAGTGTGTTGGTTCGCATTGCAGTTCCCGCCATAGCACACCGGTGCCGTTGACTCAATTACTGTGGTTACGCCAGCAGAGTCGGTAGTCGTGATCGGAATGACAGTGCTGCCGATGGTGATTGGACCTGAGAGGAAAGTGTTCAGATCAGCCATGTGTCTCCAACGAAATTATTGCTTGTAGACTCGATTCTCATACCATAATAGGTCGGGCCAGTGCTAGTGTACTCGGTAGTTCCTCCAGTCGCATCTGTTGTGACGATCTGTGTGACAGGAGCACGGGCAACTCCATTGTATGTGCAAGCGGACTGTTGTGGTTTTGGACTGAATTGGGGTCCGTTGAGCTGATACATGCTCATACGGAAATAGCCACCGCATCGCTCAGTCACGTCGTCTGCACAACAGATGAAGCAATCTGCAGCTCAAAGTGATCAGCTAGTGTCATATTACGGTATCACATATACTTCAGCGCATGGCTCCGTTGGGACCGATCATCGGTTGTCTCTCTTAGCAATGGAGATGGCTCACTACAGGTTGTCAGTACAACGCCCAGATCCTTGTCCGGTCTCGATGCTCACCCATTCTGGCAGTCTGCTTGTTGAGCTCCGTTTGAGATTTCGTTTCCGCAGTAGCCTGTTATCAATCAGCCCTGAACAGACACATGTTCATTCCGCTGCCTACATTCATTGCCGTTCTCCAAACCAAAGTAATTGAAACCATTACAGAAGGCCGCACACTTTTCTATCGATCCGACACCGTAATTCGCGGACTTGTTGGTGAGAGCTCGTTGTTCCAGCAATACACCATAATTGTCGAGATAGCATCCAATGTATATGTAGTCACCGTATTTTGGGGCGACGAAGGAATCGATGATGTATTGAAATCCGGTGGCATACGGATCGTAGGCTGTGGAGGTTTGGCCAGCTTTGGCGTACTGCGGAAATTAGCATCAGTTGCTACGTGCTCAAATCCGTATCAGGAACATACGAAACCTAAGGTTCCAAAGCCACCGCATTGTTCGGTATTATCTCCAGCACAGGCGTAGGCAGGGTCGTCACGTCGGAGGGAAGACTCCGTGTTGACTTGTCTGGAGTTTCCGTTCAACTTGTTGCCACAATAACCTGAAGAAACATGGTAGTCAGTATTGATGATCATCGATGTATCTAGACATCCAGAAGGCTCACACTCTCGACCAAATTCGACACCAAAGAAATTATAATCTGAGCACTGAAGAAGTCATACGGATCAGTAATCGAATACAGGACTCGGCTCAGTCTGCGTGATGGCTATGCGCGATTCAAGGGCTGCTGCAAAACGCCACAGAGGTTTCACATGATCTTGACATTGAAGGCGGCGAACAGTACATACTATAACCGCGTTAGCTCGTTGATCATTGGAAGACGATGGCTATGAACGAACCAAACTCTGCACATAGTTCAACCGTGACGTTATAGTCGGCGCTTGGGTACACTTTGTCGGAGAGGGCCCGCTCGTTGACCTCTCTGTAGCACCCGATCCTGTATACGTATGGTGTCAGTGTGGCCAGCCAATCATGAACACGTTGTGATCCACTTGAGTCGCACCATGAGAATCCTGTGACATTGACCATGTTAGCATATGTATTTCTTGCGATGTTCTGTGCTCGATTTGATGCATACCAAAGCCAGCATCGATGACAATCCTAGGACCATCTGGACTAGGTGGAAACTGACGCCTCACGACATCTTTAGGCATATCGCCCGGTGAGAGCATTTCCCATCCTGCTTGAACTTGCGATGCGAACAAACTCGCGTAAGCGAGCCACGCGAAAACGAATGTGGCGCCTGCCATGATGCCGGCTGATAGAGAACGAACGACTGTGATGATGGCAAATGGAGGCGAGGAGCAAAGTGAGAGAAGGCAGGGATTCATTCATTGATCGATGTTGTTGCTGGGCGCAACGTGCATGGGACGGGATGATATTGCATTCCTGATACCGAAGAGGTGGACTAGGGATGGATCGTCGTCCACGTTGTCGGGAGCATTTTGCATACTTAATGATCTCAACTGAGAAGGCCTATAGGCCTTCAGCCGTTTGGCCGCGCTTATACAACAACAGTTGCGTCTCATCAATCTGGCTGCGTCTGGACACGAGGGGGGCTGTGTGAGCTCGCTCGAGCCCAGGTCCAGGTCAGCATCTCAGCGAGCATAAGCTGGTGATTTCAGCTGCGCATGGAATTTGGTATCGGTAACATTGTTTCAGAATGGCAGGTCGAGCCTTTCTCAACATCAAGTCGCATGCTTGAAGTCGTGTGGAAGCCTCAAGGAGCAAGGAGGACGTTGCAGTTGCAGCAGGCACGCTAAAGTGGCCGCTGCGGCGGTGAGCTGTGCGGTTCCAAATTTACGCAATGAAGACCGAGCATCGACCTCGAAGTCTACATACGACGGTTTGGCCGTCTTTTCATGCCTTTTCGCTGGCAAAATGGTACAGTTCATTATCAAATTTTAACAGAATTGCGATCTGTGGCACTCTCGGTCCTGGATTGCAAGCACAGCGATGTCATAAAGCGTTATCATCAGACCTATTGTATATTGTATGTACTCGACGACTTCCGCGTAGTAGTAAAGCACTGTGAGGGTTGGGGTTGGGGCTCATCAATAACCACAGAAAAGCAGATTTCTCGATGCCTTGCAGTACTGCAATTGAGAGGCCATGCATAAAGAAGTCGATCTTAACAATCACACGCAGAACGTGATACCTTCTGATCTACAGTGCATGTGCTGTCGTCTGCACGCGTCGTCACGGTAAAATACAGGCAACAGCACATCGAGACATCCACACTTCTCGAGCCGCGCGTATTTTATCGATGATGTACAGTGCATGTACATGGCAAAGGTACATGTACGTTCAATAACACTCAAACATATACCTACGCAACCACCAACCTAGTCACGCAGTGACGACTGCAGAAACTCAGAAGCAGACCGCAGGTTTCACATACTTTCTTCTAAGTCGATTGGCTTCCCTTCGGGGCTTGCGCAATACTGTACTGTACTGTACCTTCGAAGGAACAAATCTAAACTCGAGTCTAGGTGTCTGTAGACTTCACGCGAATGCAATAACGTCATGACCGCGGAGATCCTCCTCATCTTGAGAAGCTTCCAATGCACCGCACGAGAGAGGGAAGGCGAGTTCGAAACATGCTTTACCAGAACCCCATGGGCAACATGAACTCTCTGGCGGGCGTAAGGCGTGCCAACAGCACTCCCAAGGCTGGGCCGTTGTCATGGCGTACAGTAGTATCACTGATTCACACATGCACGAAACCCCCATAGTTTCCCCGCCGGTAGTCTTCGTTTGAGACGCACGACGATACGGGGGAAATGGGGTAAAACAGAGTGTCGTGGGGGTTGTTACAGGCCGCGGCTGTTCTGTGTTGCATCTGCACTACTGTCTCATTAGAGGGCATATGCAGCGCGGCTGCAGCGCTCTTTAATACCGCGCCTTTCGCGTGGGGTTTGCTGCGAACACCTGACTTGTGAGGAGCTTGTTGCGACGGTGTGTGTCTGGGACAGCTCCCTCCTTAATTTTGAGAGGTGCTGCAGGCAAGCTCGTTGTCTAGATTCAAACTTCGTACTGGCCTCTCAGCGGCAATGGAAGCGATACGGACTTTGAAGCTAGACCGCGTGGCAAGCTGCTTGCTGTGTGCTGTCCTTCGTGCAGCAGGGTCTCTGGAGATTGTTCGGCATACCGCTTGCAGCGCAGCGCGGATGATAGGAACTCATGATTTGCCGTCGACCTGCATGAATTCATGCGATTGGTGCCGGTCGGCAAGATGACGAGCATGTGCAGGCTGCAGGAAGAATACGGAGGCAGGGGTGCGTTACTCCTCGCTCGTTGGTACTTTGTACCTTTGTAAACGGCCCTCCGCTCGTGCGCAATTCAGCTCCAAAGAGGCGTTTTGGGGGTTGCAGTCGCGACACCGCTACAACGGAGGCGAGATCGATGGACAGCGATCGCTTTGCGGAGAGTAAATCGACAGCACACCAGTGGAGGTAGTGACACGTCTACCGGGTCTGTCAAATCCTTGCGAATGCTACCAACTGCACAACTAGCCGAGACTACTGAGGAACCCATCGCCACGCTGTCAAGTTGGGAATTCCATGAATAATTTCTGCAGCCCAACGACAAGACGATACCGGCGATACCCACAACAGCGCATGTTACAGCACCACTCAGTACCTTGGACTACGCGCATGTGACTGCTGCTACGGCGGTGGAGCCGGCGAAGTCAGCTGTCGCGCTGTCGGTGTGAAGCCGCACTTGCAGGACGGTGAACACAGTACAGGGGGGTTTGCAGCGCTTTTCTCCCTCCTTCGCAGCGGGTTGCGGGATTTTTTGACTCGGGGAGCCAACGCCTGCACTGAACCTGCATCTGCGCTGTGCAGTAGCGGCGGGCACGAGGCGTGCGGCAGATCTCAGAGCAGTCCGTGGGAAATGGAGGTGAATTGCCTTGCGAGAGCGGATGGGGCCGGGAGAGGGAGATGCTTGCTGGCGGGCAGGAGAGGAGAGCGGTCTTGCGGTGTCATCACTACATGTATGGTTTCTATTGGCTTCGGGGAGGCTTGAGAGATGACGGGCGATGGCTACGGCGCAATTCGCAGGGCCTGGCAGCGCGGCCATCGCGATCACATCAGGTTTTCACCGCAGGGCATGCATGACGTAGACCACCAATGCCGACATGCGCAGGCTGGCGGACACAAGAGCACAAGAAACAGCCCAGCCTATTTGCTAACGATATGAGGGCTGGTGGTGAGAGGCAAGCATGGGGAGGAGATGCGATGCATGAAGGCTACCACGGGAACAGTAGAATTGATAGAAACAGGTGGTGAAACGGGGGTGCAACACCAGCGAGCGATCCCGAGAGCGTATCAGGGTAGGCGTGTAGCTCATTCATTAGCCATTAACCATTATTCACACCGGCCGTGAATCGCCCGGGAGCAGCAGCGCGTGAACAAGCCTTTTCCAAGCGACTAGCGGCATGAATTTGCACATCCCGCCGGATTTGAGCTGGCACCAGCGTCCCAAGCGCTCATCTCCCAACTGCACGCTCGCGCTACAGCTGCCACGGCCTGCTGCCGCCCACCGCACACCCCACGCCGGGCCAAACTGTGTGTGCGCGCGCAAAGAGGCACTCTGCTCCTCATCAGCAGCCTTGTGGCCGGCCGCTTCTCATACCCATCTTCACCTCACTTCACTTCACTGCAGTGCTGTTGCCTGCTACATATCTCACTCCCTGTCGCAACAGGGTCCTTACGCGCGCTTGCCCGCCTGCCACGCCTGCTTACTGAATCAACTGCCAGACAGCCAAGAAGCAACGCCACCGGCTTAGCCACGCTGATCGTCAGCGCCCCGGACAACCTGTGTCTTGTAGGTCAAGTCCAAGCAGTACAGCCCCGACCACTCTCTGCTATTCCTGTACCCGTTTGCCTGACCTGACATTACCCATCCTGCGCTACGCTCCCTCTCGTGTCTTCTGGCTGACCCTTTTACCACCGCAGTCCGGCAACTTGGACCGCACAGCTTGACCGATCGCATTCACACCAGCGTTCTTATATCACACAACATGTCCCTGCTCTTATAGCAATAGTAGGCCCTCGGGTCACGATATCACGACTGCACTATTCAGTGAAGACCGTGCTATCCGACAGACACTCCGCCTGTCAACCACCACAGCACGCTCAAAACACCAAAAACTTTGCAAAATCCTTCCACCGGAACCAAACACACCACCATGGATGTCCGACATGACTCGCAGAGGGTCCGCATGAGTGCGGGCCTCGATCACAGTGAAGTGATGCTTGCAGAGATGGACGAACCGCCTGATGATCAGAGCTATTTCAGCAAAACCATGAAGCACACTTCACACGCACCTGTTTACACGAGAGCACAACTGCTACAAGCGTCGCGCCGCGAATCTCTCTTGACTCGCCAACTAAACTCGGAGAACGAAAACTCTACGGAAGAAGACGAACAAATTCAACCCACTCGTGGCCTTAGCACTATCTCAGCCTGGAGCACCCAAAGCACGACATCAACTGCTGAACTTACAAGCGACGATGGCCGAAGCGTGGCAAGCCCAACTACCAGCCCACCCCTGCGTCCGATCCACAATGGCCTACCAGTCCCTGAGAAGTCACTCACCAACGAGCCTCGCATAGTTGGACTGGATACCCTTGCTACTCAGGATAAGGCCAAGGACGGACTACCAGAAAAGACGGTCGAAGCAGGCCTGGGTCGTAAGCGATGTATTACATTCGCTTGTGGCAACAAGGCTGCAGTGAAGCCTACTTCGCCACGCACTCCACCGCCTTCGACCGAAGAAGACAAGCCGGCCTCACCACCCAAGCGCAAGTGCATGATCAAGTTTGCCTGTCCAGCACGAGCTGGTGCCGAGAAGAAGTCTGTGGAACCAGCACCAGGCAAGCGTCCTATTAGCCCACCGCCACCACAGCGCCGTATCTCCCAGCAGACCAGGCCTACTGCTGAGAAGTCTCACCGCGGATCTGACAGCACGGTTACTCACGTTTCGCCAAAGAATCTTCGTACTTCATCCAGCACTGCAGTCACGACCAAGAACAACACACCACCGAAGCTAGTTCGCAAACTTTCGAATGGATCCGACTCTGGTGGCGAAGGCACTCGCTTCCATGAATTTGCCACCAGCGATGATGAGCCTGAGGAGTGGATTCAAGAATCCACATGTTGGCGTTCGAGGTTGACAGTCAGTGACACACTTAAGAAGGAAAATATCATCCGCCAGCTCGGCGAGGAAGTCGACGAAGAAGCTCTTCAAGAAGAAGATGAGGATGATTTGGACGACACCGACGACCTGGCTGATGATGACGAGGACGAGGAGGACGAGGACGATGATTTGGATGTCGACGAGCTAGAGGACAATTCTGATGATGGGTTCCACTCTGACAACGAAGAAGGCTTCGCCGTATCCGACTCTGATGGAGAAGATAGCGAGAATGAGTGGTGGACGCCTGCTGGTCGCTCGACTGCAGCAACTTCCATGGATCACTTCGACCATCTCACAACAAACCAATTCAAGGTCAACAGGACTGGCTCCACTTCTTCGATCGACTCTTCTGGATCAGATGGAATTGCGCCTGAAACGAGACGCAGGCACCCTCGCCACCACAAACCTTCGAGGTCAGAGGCAGTGAACATTCAACGACCTGGCACTCCCGATCTACCCGACTCGACCGATTTTGTTTGCGGTACTCTTGACGAGGACAGACCACTCGAGCAAGCTTACATTACGCGGATGAAGGAGCGTGAAGCTGCCAAGCACAGACCAATGCCCCAGGATATCGACCCAACCTTCCCGACATCTGACCCCGACATGGACGAAGAAGACGATGAGGACATTGAGGACCCTGAGGAGAGCGAGTCTGATGCTATCATGCATGGTGATATGGATCCGGTCAACGAGCGTGGCAACGAGAGGAGGCCCTCCTTTAACCCCCGTCGCAAGAGTGTGCAACGTTCGCCACCTGCAACCACAAGGATGCGCTCTCCTCTCCCTAAGCGTACCACACGCCGCTCACCACCACCCCGTGCTGGCTCTCCCGCCCCCAGACGTCCCTCGCCAGCTCCTGTGAGGCGATCGGCCCGCGCAGGATCACCCGCACCGAGGCGTCCTTCGCCGGCTCCTGCCAGGGTTTCTGCTCGTGCAAGATCACCAGCACCGCGACGTGCCTCTCCCGCACCTCCGAGACGCTCAACATGCCGGTCGCCGCCTCCGCCAGTCAAGCGCAGCGCCACCGCGCCTACCCGCAAGCTCTTTGGCCAATCACCCCAGAGATTGCGTTCATACGGTCAAAGTGCAGGCATGTCTTCTCCACCCAACACTCGTCGTGTTTCACCTACGGCCATCCCACCTACCGTTCGTCCTTTCGGACTCGGTCTAGGTGCTCGTCCAGCGCCACTCACACATACCGCATCATTGCCTCGTACCGGTGGCTTCCAGATTAGCCGCATGGACCGCTTGGAAGCTCACGATCTTGAGGACGAATCGGACACGGCTGGTGAAACCCCTTTGAAGAAGCGTGGTGCCATCGACATTGTGAAGGGCCTCGAGAAGAAGAGGCTTCGCCGCAGGGAGAAAATGCACCAGAAAGCGTGTGCCAAGGCTGCTGCGAAGGGCGAGAAGCAATACAAGGTCAAACCCGGCAAAGGCTGCGAGAGGATGCGCGAGGTTGGCCTCGAGCTCCAGAGATACAAAGGCAAGGGGGAGCACATCCTCTCTGTCTAGACATGTCCAGCGAATATTGAAATGGGTAGTGCGCAGCGCCGCCGCAGTTTGCGGCATTTGGTCAGAAGGAATCATTCCACGATGGCCCTGGTCGCTACGCTCACCCGACACGACACTAGAGTGAAAGTCCAACGACTCCTCGACACGACTCTGGGAAATAAACCAGACGACTTTTTCAACACTTTACTTGCATACACTTTTCAAGCAAGATCGACGGCCTCTCCGCGGAAGACGAGGCCGTCTTCTCTCTTTTCTCCCTGTTATGCAGCGTTCGAGCGCCTGTGGCTTACAGCATTGGGGATTTGGGTGGGTTTCCACGGAAGGATTTTACTGCGAGGAGCATTTTTCAACTCGAGATATCCCGGTGGTCACTATTGGCTTTTCTTTTCATTCTCCTAGCATTGCGAGCCGACGTTTTGTCGCGGATTGAGTGCGACGGCTCATCTTTCTTCTTCTTTTTCTCATCACCACCTTTGTTGCCTGCTATTGGCACTTGAGGATTTTTTAAGGGGGTGTAGATATTGAACTTTAGTATATGAAATGACAAGGATTACTTCCTTCATATTTGAGACTTGTGTTGTGTAGTGGTATTGCTCTGGTCAACTTGATATGGTCAACTCATAGATGCGCATGTCGTGAGTGGGCAGCCCGTCCTTGGTTTGGCACTGCTGTTGACCCACACGGCCGACGCTTTTGACATGCATTATGTGCTCATATGCTTCAACTCTGGTGTCGGCCTGATGTGCGCTACGAGCGTAGAAAAGTGCCGTCCGGTGCTCTGGTCTGTGTCTGCTTTGATCAAATTGAGAGGAGCGTCAGCCTGTGGCCGTCACGTGATCACGCGACGTCTGCCAGCCAATCACCTGCGCGGAGCTAGAACGCGCCTTCTTGTGCTGCTTCTACCGCGAAAAGCACCAACGACAAAACACCATCAACGACTTCATACTCGCAATGCATGATGCCGCCTCCGATACTGAACGATTCGGAGGACGAAGAGGATGACGTGGTGTACGACGACTCGGTAGACAGTCGCTCCCGCTCGAGTGGCGAGTCCGTTCCGGGGATTCCAGCTTTAGACGGCACGCGCGATACGCTCAACCAGAGCACGGGATCGACAGGTGAGCACCGTCGATAAAAGCTTTACATCTGTCTGAATCAATATTGACGAGCTGCAAGAACGCCTCAAGAGACAGATAGATGATGCCCAGCGGAATCTTTGTGGAGAATCCAGCGAACACCGGCAGACCAGCGATAGGAATTCAGCAAATCCTGGCACCGTCTCGCCATCATTGAGACGTGATAAACGTAGAAGTTCGGCCACCGGACACGTCGAGCCTGCCATGTCGACTGTCAAGCGAGCCCAAACCACCCATAATACCTACGGTGGAAATTCGACGAAAAGACTTTCAGCATACACCCGTGACCAGGAGCATTTTTCCAACGTGTTCGGACAGGACGCTACTGCGCCTAACACTGCGCCCAACACTTCGCCTTCCATTCGCTTTTCGGACCACTCTGGAGTTAAGAATTCCAGCGCATTGCCTGCAGGCTCATTCCACGCCGACTTCGCTCACCACGAGCCTGCAATGTTCAAAGAGAGCGGCAGCACTATCCCAGATAACGAATCCTCACACGAACGAATGGTCGAGCAAGCATTGCGAAGCAAGAGCGTCAAAGCTCCGAGTTCACCTGGCATCAAACTTGTAGAGTCGGATGAAATGCCGAAAAGCTCCTCTTTCCCGTGGTCTGCATCCGAGCAGACGGAAGTGGCGAGAAGTAATATTGCCAGAGATGAGCATACGACAGCGCCAGAACCAGGCGTGGAAAACGAAATCATCAGGCCTCCAGAGCCCGAAAACTTTGGACAGCCTGCCGTCTCCATGCCGGCCACTGGTGATAGTCCCATCCCAGGCCCAGCTGTTGCAGTGATGTTCGCACCGAGCAAACACAACGAACCACATCGATCTAGCCCGACGGTGCATATCAATCCTGTCGAGATCAGTGCTGCATCCGTGGCTCACCCAGAAGCGGTGTCTGTGGAGAAAACACAAAAAGCGGGCAGGGGACGCAAACGCAAGGTTCAGGAGGAATCCAGTGAATCACTCAACTCGGACGACATTGCAGTCGGACTGCCGAAAGAGCGATATGTTCCAAGACCCAGCAGGAGAAGGGCGACTTCCGTCATAGAGGAGTCGATTGACTACTCAGTGATACCCGAGAAGGCAGCAAAGAGCAAGCGATCGAAGACGATGGGAAGCAGCGCGAGACTTCCGGACACGCAGGCACAACTGACCCGCAACAAATCGCCTGAATCAGAAAGCAAGATTAATCCAGAGAAGAAGATGGAAGCAGCGGAGCCAGCGATCGCGAAACCTAGCACGTCTGTCGCCAACGACACGCTCAATCAAACGCCTGCTCAACCTTCTAAGTCTTCTCCTGTGGTCGAAGTCCCAGCAACGATTGAGATATTTGCAGCTAAGTTGGCAGAAGCTGAATCGCAAAGCGCAGGCAAAGCCACCTCGGAAGACAAAAAGGCCATCATTCTCGAGGACGATCTTGCTTTTGCAAAATCAGCTCCAAAGAAGAAACTCTCGTCAAAACCGAAACGCAGCGCAACCACTATATTCGAGGACCACGTCGAATTTGCAGGCAAGTCGAAATCACCAAGTTTGAGCCAACAGCAAGCCATGAGAAAATCTGCTCTCAAGGATGTCAAAAACGACGCCTCTCCTGCAAAGCGCAAGCGCAGTGGCAAAGCTGTCATCCCAGATGAGGACGATGAGGACGAGGAAGAGAACTTGCCGGTGAAAAGAAAGGCTTCTCGCAAATCTGCGCTCCCTGATGACGACGAAGACGAACTCGCCTTTGATCCCCAATCGCAGGATGACCAAGCAGATGAGCCGCCCGGTGAACCGCCAAAGAAACGAGGCAGAGGGCGGCCGCCCAAATCGGCAGCGAAAGTGGACGCAGAAGCAACTGCCAAGTCTGCGAAGCAGGACGACCGTGTGGAGGCTGACAGCAATCCCCAGCCTGCTCCAGAGAAACCCACAAAGAAGCGAGGCAGAGGACGTCCGCCCAAGTCTGCCGCATCTGTGCCCGTTGAAGACGAGAGTAAGGACGCAGACGAAACCAGCAATAACCACCTGGAGCACAATGAAGACCAAGACAAACCGCCCGCAGAGAAGCCAGCCGAGAGTTTGACCACAGACAGCGCACAAGCAAAGCAGAATAGCGCTACGGTCATACCCACACCATCTCCGGAGAAACAACCATCTGCAGAGACTCAGGCGGCCCCTGAGAAGAAGACTAAAGCCAGCCCAGCTGCGCACTCCCCCATCAAAAGCTCGTCGCCAGCCCCATTCCGAGTCGGCTTGAGCAAGAAGCATCGCATCCCTTCTCTGCTGCGGGTGATGAGACCACCGCCAGCGAAGTTGCCGTCGAAGCGATGATGATCATCCGATGAGGAACGAACAGAAAAAGACGAAGAGAAGTGGCTTGGCATGAGATGGAATATATTGATACCCTTTTGCATGTGTTATACGTAGCTAACACGGCTGTAGAGGCAGGCAGGAGAGCACACGATTTCCCGCAGCAGTGATCGGCGGTGGTGAATCGTCTCGGGTCTCAAGTTCGTTGCATCAGCACGACACTGGTACTATGGAAAGATGAAGAAGACCATGTTTGCGCCACGGTAAAGAGCCCTCCAGTACACCTCATCGCGTCATGCAAATCCACGCATCTCATATAATATGCTATCGTTCTATCTCGATTGGTCGTTACTCGCTGTGAAGCGCAAGCACATACTCGCAAGCGCGGTACAGCCATATGTTTGTAAAAAGCAAAATGCATCCCAGCCCGGCCCGGTCTCTTTATCATTTCCACGTTTTGCTCTCTTTACATACCTCGGACCTCTCACTCCGCTACTTTCAACTCCACCGTACCATTGCCAAGCGTCGAGATGCCATTGCCATGTTGCGCCCTCATGGTCTCCGCATCCGTCAACCCTTTGCGCACCTTGAGCACGCTATCCACAATCACCGCATCGATGCCCTCCTGCGCTTGCAATTTGCTGTTGTGGATATCGTTGTTCAGCGAGCCGTACGACACGCACACCAGCCCGCTCTCCTTCACTACGCGGATGAGTCGTGGACACAGCACGAGCGGATCCGCGGCAGCGACGATGCCGAGGAGTTTCCAGCGACTGGCGAAGCGCACGGCTTCTTGAACAGAAGAAGCACGGATATCGCCCACTTCGGAAGCGCCCGCGTCTGTGAGGAACAAGACCGGGATGGAAGGCTGTTTGAACGAGAGCAAGAGGCAGACATCCGGATTGAAAGACGAGAAAATGATGTTGCGCTTCTGGTTCATGTCGTAGACGAGGCGCAGGATGGTGTCGACGTAGCTGTTGAGCTCGACGGCGTAGCTGTCCATGCCTTCGGCTTCGGTCTCGAAGAGCATGGGGTACTTCATTTCGATGTTGAAGCCGACGTCCAGGGGGATCTTGTGGAACATCTCCTCGAGCGTGGCGAAAGGCGACTGGATGAATTCGCCGCGGACGTTGCCCTTGAAGCCTTTGGTCTTGAAGTCGCGAGTGTGCTTCATGCGCTCGCGCATATCGGTCCGGCGATCTTTGTCTGCGCCGCCCAAGGAGTATGAGCGTTGAGGGCGGTGTTTTACATCATCGCCGCTGCTGCTGTTGCTGTCACCGCCAGGTGCTGGCGATTGAGTGCGTGACGTGGCGCGAGGTGTTCCTTCGTTGACGTGGAGGAATTGTTCGAGCGTCAAGCTGTGAACGGGAACATCGGCTCCGGTCTCACTGACTAGGAAGTCGTGGTAGATGACCGGAACGTGGTCTTTGGTGAGCTGGACATCGAACTCCACATACGACGCTCCCAAATTGGCGGCAGTGATGAAAGACTGGATGGTGTTTTCTCCAAGTTGCAGTGATGTCTTGGATGCCATGTTCTTGCCAAGTCCACGGTGACCAATCACCATAGTAGAAGTACTTCTCCAATATGTCTGGTCTTCCGAAATTGCCATGTTAGGGTGCTGGAATGGTGTGATGACGAGGAAATTGAAGTTGATGGTTCCGATCAGGTCGAGGGTGTCCGCTGCGACCATGGGTACGCTGAGATCACCTTGCAAAAGCATGCGGTCGGAGCCAACAGTCTGTTTGATGGAAGACAGCAGCGCCACGCCACGGCCAATGACCTTTTTGGTGGAGCCTGAATAAGTTGGGACAAGGTCGAAGTACAACTTGACCTTGGACGGGTCTTTTGTGCTGAAGGTCACAGGGGAAGTGCTGATGTTCTCCTGGATGGGCAAATCGATAACCGAGGGCTCGCCTGTCGCGCCTTGCGCAGAGACGACGACCGAAAGCGCCGTATCAAGTTGCGTCGAGTGAACATCAGTCAGGGCAATGCTCTCCAGACTCACTGGTGGGAGATTCTTCCTAGTGTCCATGGTGCCCAAGCTGACGAGAACCATAGATTCGTCCTTCAGGTAACGATGACCAAACTCTTTCAAGGGCCCAGGAACCCTCTGTGTGCCATTGCCATCCTTCGACACGCCATTCGAGCGTCGATCTTCGAGAGGAGTCGCATCGGCGGGCTGGCTTGGTTTAGTCGCGGACTCAGGACCTTCGTGCAATCGGGGCGCTGGGATGACCTGTGCTAATCTCCTGGCAATGTCGATGTGTCCTCGCAGAGCAGCGTGTTCCTGAGGCGCCCAGCCAGACGCATCGGATTTGCTGGGGTTGGCTCCTGCGGCCAGCAAGAGCTCAACGATCGGCAGGTGGCCGTCAACACATGCTATGAATAGCGGCGTCCAGCCAAAAGTCTTCTCTGCTATTTCAGGGTTGACGCCGGGCGCTTTCAGCAAGATTTCAGCACACTCGGTGTAGCCGAAGCGCGCGGCGATGTGAAGCGCAGTCTCGTCCTGTTGGTCACGGTAGTTCACATCTACACCGGCGTCGACAAGAAGTTCGATGATCTTGTGGTAGCGTCTGTGAGTAGCCAGTTCCAGGGAAGCGCCACTTTTCTCGACCTGCTTGCGGGCTTTGGTAATCTCTTCGTGCTCGCCGTATTCGTCCTCGGCGAGTAGCAGTGCCTTTGTGGTCCTATAATGTCCGCCAATGACAGCAAGGTGAAGTGGCGCATTACCCTCAACGTCTTGCCATCCCACGGAATCGATGCCGCCAGTCACATCGAAGAGATCCCAGTCTTGCATGTGCTTCATGAGCTGCTGAGTAGCCGCGACCAAGCCGTATTGCGCAGCGTAGTGTAGCGGAATGCGACCGTACACATCCTTTGCATGGGTGGCTAATCTCTGCTCAGGTGAGAGATGGTCCAGGACAAATGTCAAAACCTTGATTGCAGGGTCATCCTTGCCAAGGGATGTTGCAGGATCACGTTCAATGACCTGGAACGTATCGGGTCCGCGAATTGGTGCCTCTGCAGCATTGATGTAAACTGGCGCCCTAGCCATGTCAGTAATGCCATTTGACGGATTGGAATCCTCCATAGCACGCGAGCGGCCGATCGCTATGAGAAGTCGGTGCAAGCAGTTGCGTTTGTTGATCTCATCATCCTGGTCAATCGATGGAAGCTGCTTGAGAAGTGCTGCGATGCACTTCCAAGCACGGAAAGAGATAGCTCGTTGGAGTAGATCCAGCAAAAACTTCCTGTGAGCGGCAGGAGTTGCATTTGCCAACGCGCTGTCGACCAATTCGGACATGCTAAGAGTGTCGTCGCCACGAATCGCGACATCAAGATTCTCGATGGTTGCCGGATGTACTTTGAGCGCATTCCGCGATGCGACTCTGTGCAACGAGCCCGAAGCGCCCGAAGCGATCGAACTGTTGTCGTCTTTTGGTCTTGCCTCATTGAGGGCAGAGAGCCATTCGTTGATAGCTCGCATGTCCTGCGTCAACTTGTTGTTCGTCGAAAAGGGCTTGGGATCGACTTTCGAGCTGAGGTACCGACTCTGAGCCGACGAAGTCTCTATCTTCTTATCCAGCTTTTTCGTGATCTTTACAAAGCCTCTCCGATTGACCTCACCGTACCATTGCAGCTTGCGATATTGTCCTCTCAACTCCAACAGTGTGCCCATCAAATCCTGCATCTCATCTTTGTCCATCGCATCCGGCAGCTTGGATGACATGCCATAGCGCTCGAAAAGCAATCGTAGTCGTCGGGAGAATTCGGCATATTTGCGGTTGTAGAAGGTTTCGACGTCCTCCAGATGGCGATCGAGAGTGTAGAAGAAGCCTGTATGGTGGTTAGGTTTTCCGCCTCAATGGTGGTGCCAGTCTCACCGTACTGGCCAAGTCCGCATCCTCCCCGGCGCGCGTCTCATTTTTGGCTGACTTGATGATCTTCTTCAAGGCCTTGTAGTCGATATACGATGATGCCCATTCCGGGACTTGGTTGTGTGGAAGATTCTGTGCGAACTTCATCGTGCCTTCTCGCCACGAATGTGAGGCAGAGCGAAGCTGTGAGAAATATACGTGAGAATCTCAAATGTTATAGACAGAGCGCACTGCGAATGAGCGAGCAAAGCAAAGAGCGACGGCTGAAAACCCGGTCGCGGAGAGATTAGATACGCGTGAGCGCTGTATGGGCGGACGCGACGGTGTTGAACTGCTTTGCCTGCAGTGCCATTGAACAGCAGCGAGACACTGCAGCCAGAGAGATGTTGCAAATATTCGCACACGTTCCAATTGACGAAGATGGTTGGCTGGTGAGCGATGACAAGCTCTTAAAGAAAGACGAAGTTAAGGTTGACGAGACCCAATCGGCGCCGGCACGTGGGGTAGTTATCTGAGTCTGTCTCCCTTCGTCGTCTTGGCCTGCAAGCCTTTTCGCGGTCACGCTCACCGTAGTTTGTGTACTCTTGTCTCTTGCCGTCGGATTTCACGAGTAATGGCATGGTCGCTGAATAAGACAGGCGACATGCTTCTGGTATGGAGCAAAGTCGAGGCTTTGTGGTCGTGTGCCTAGGCACATGCGTGGCTGCCTTGCCACGACCGGATAGCCGGTTAACAAGCCTGGTGGGTGCTTCGACAAAGGCTAACGCTGGTCACATTGGCATATTGGTGGCACAAGACAGGTCGCACCAGCGAGTGTAGTACACCGCTTGCCTGTCTCTGTCTCTGTCTCTGAGTGCAAATGCCTGCTATGCCTCGACGACTACTACCATCCGCCGAGTCACTCTCAATGACGGTGATGATAGACAAGAGATAAGATGAGAGCTCTCCTCAAGTTTTCCAATACGCTTTCGACGATCCCAGTGCCGATCTGTTGCACACTTGAGTATAAGGTAGCCACGACGACGGAGGAGCTCTGTCTAGCAATCATAGTGCTGCACATCGTACTGAAAGCAAAAGCATAGCAGGTGAGAAGGATGAGGTAACCTGCAGCATCACGCACCATTCTTAGCTTGCCGAAGATGAAAGACCGTCATAGCAGTCTGCACGCACGTGTAACCATCAACGACATAATGATCGGCGCCTTCCCATTGAACCAACTCTCCGGACAGAGCTCCGATACTGTTGACGTATGCATGGTGGGTTTCGAGTTGATGGTAGACGTTACAATCCACGGGCGACCAGTGCCTTTTTCGTAGCCTTGTCCGCTGGGATCAGGGAGAGTGGAAACGGTGGAAACCTTCCAGATGTTATCGGCTTCGTGCATGCTGCGCGGAGCAGAGCATGTCCTGGCTGAGCGGCCTATAGCTCATGCTGTGACACGTTACACGTAGAGCATGTCAGTCCCGTCTCGTCATCCAGAGAGACAGTGGTGGGCCGAGCTTGCATGCTGGAATTAATTGCTCTGCCCGGGCCCGAAGGTCGCCGGCTCTTTGATGTTTCTAGACCTTCTTGAGGGCCGAGACGGCAGACGGTGTAAAGGCACGTCCGATCCGGGCAGGTAGGCATTGAGCCCGAGCCCGAGCCCAGCAGACAAGGTCCGAGAACCTCCAAACCATAACCTCAAAGCGCCATCATCATAGCCAAAAAGCCACATCAATCATATCAAAGAGCGTGTTAATTCCCTCGCCCTCGATCCACGGGCCAAAAAGCACGAGACATCTTCCCAACTGCGTCGCGCCACACGCCTCAGCACGATACCAACTATGCCACGAGTTCCACCTACCCACATCCAGCCTGCAGTAGCACAAAACCCTCTCTCCCCTTCCTTAGTATCCACGTGTCACCCACGCGTCCAAGCCCAGCCCAGCCCCCCCTTCACAAAAAAAGCCATAC
>Ga0265797_10001335_pt1 | contig 43485 bp, 30 predicted proteins | sample P2T30metagenome_FD_192433 | JGI IMG/M metagenome (GOLD analysis project Ga0265797, IMG submission 192433) | Plant litter microbial communities from East Loma Ridge, Irvine, California - P2 T30 | ecosystem: Environmental > Terrestrial > Plant litter > Unclassified | place: USA: California...
CCAAATGCGACTACGAAGGCGAACTGACCATCGTCATCGGCGCCGACGCCAAGAACGTCTCCGAAACCGACGCCCTCTCCTACGTCGCGGGCTACACGACCGGCAACGACGTCAGCTGCCGCGACTGGCAAATGGACAAAGACAAAGCCGGGATGATGCCGCAGTGGAGTTTCTCCAAGAGCTTCGACAAGTATGCTCCGCTGGGACCGTGTATTGCGTCGACGGAGGTGTTGGGGGATGCGAGTGGGTTGGCTCTGAGGACGTTTGTGAATGGGGAGAAGAGGCAGGAGAGCGATACGGGGGATTTGGTGTTTGGGGTTAGGAAGTTGGTGAGTTTTTTGAGTACGGGGCAGACGCTGCAGGCTGGGTCTTTGATTATGACGGGGACGCCGGGGGGTGTTGGGTTTGGGATGAAGCCGCCTGTTTGGTTGAGGGATGGGGATGAGGTTGTTGTGGAGATTGAGGGGATTGGGAAGGTGGTTAATGTTATGAAGTTTGAGTAGGATTTATGAGTTGCCTGTAGAAGCAATAGAGCAAGGTTGTGAACAGTCTTCGTCAGTGATGAACGACAAGCCAGGAGTAGAAAGCGTGATTGTAAACCATGTTGCATTGTATCGGACGAACGTGTCCGCCGTCCCAGAGTCTCGCATGCTTCTCCTCCTCTATCTCATCATACGGACCTGGCTCGCATGACTTAAGGCCCTCTCGAGAAAAAAGCGCGCGACAGTCGAAAATATGTACGACTCAAAACCCAGACAGTCCAAAAAGGAAGGGGCCGGCCAGCAAAATGGCAAGCAGCAGTGTTCGCACGCAAGGGCAATCCCCATGAAAATCAGCAAAAGCAAGTGGGTATCCAAACCAGAACCCCGCCACCGGTATCGTGCCTCCAGCAACAGCGAATCGCCAAGTTCCATTGTCGGCGATGTTCGCAGGAATTTGTTCTCAAGTCCTCTGGTTGAAGAACCAGCTCGTGCGCTTGTTCGAGCTCTCAGGCGCGCCCTCCTGGGATTGCACCCTGTTGGCGAGGCCAGCGAAAGTGGGCACGCCGGCTCCCTCGCCAGGTGTGCTGGCGTTAGGTCCACCGCCGCCACGGAGAGGCTTAGCGATGCGACCAAAGGGGTTGTTGGCAAAGTTGGGCTGGGTAGGAGCGGCGCCGAGTCCACGGGTAGAGCCCTGCTTAGCAGCCTCAAGGCGTTCCTTGACGGCAAGAAGCTGAGACTCGAATCTGGGATGAAGTCAGTAGATGTTCTAGGTTGCGATGATAAAGAGTATTCAGGGTAACATACTTGTGGTTGGCGACCATAAGCTTCTCTTGGCTTTCGGCCACCAGACCTTCAAGACCGCGGATGCGCTCGCCACGAGCGACGAGCTTGCGCTCTGCAATGGCAACCTCCTTCTTGAGCTGTGCGTTCTGCTCCACCAGCTGTCTTTGCACCAGTGTGAGCTGCTCAAGGTTACGTTCGAGGAACGCGAGCTTCTTCTGCTGTTGCTTGCTGTTAGAGCTGCGCAGGATGGAGTTGTACTGCTCACGTGTCGAGTCGAGAGAAATCTCCAACTCGACGACACGCTCGCAGCGGTTCTGTAGGTCGCGCATGAGCGACTTCTTGATAGTGTCGAAGTCGGCGAGCTGCTTGTTCATCGAGGCGCCGTTGCCACCAGACAGTGCCTGCTTGCGCAGAGCCTCGAGCTCCTGGCGCATGCGTGTGTTGTCCTCCTGTTGACGATAGAAGTTCTTTTGCAGCTCACTGGGCTCGGCACCTTCCTCCATTTGCTCGCTGTTGCTTTGGCCATTGGCACCGTACTCGGCTTGGCGTACCAGGCCTTGTGTCTCGAGCAGCCGCTCCCTAAGACGCTGCAGCTCGTTGACTGGCACAGCTTCACCAGAATCGGCAATCTCCAAAAGACTGTCAAGCTGCTGCAGTGTGCTACGCACGTGCAGCTCGCTAGGCGACGACAAATCGTCGCCCAGGTCGAATCCGGCCATCATCTGAGCCATGCGCTCCTTCTTCAATCGCTCCTTCTCGTCAAGCATGGCGCTGCTCTCCTTCGCGGACATCCTCGCATCCAGCAATTGGTGTTTGACATCGTCCAATTCGGCAGTGAGCTCTCCGTTCGCCTCCTTAAGCGAATCCATCGTGATGGCTGCCTCCTTTGTCTCAAATTCGATCTTCTCAACTTGCATGCGCAGCTGCTCGCTTTCTGAACGCAAGCGCTCGCTGTCACGATTCGTCGTAGCATGTGTGTCTCGTAATTCTTTCAGTTCATTGCGCGCCACCTGTAGTGCTTCCTCGGCCTTGGACAGCATGCTCTCCTTATCTGCAAGCTGATCCTGCAGCTCGTTCTCGCGCTTAAGGAATTCCTCTTTCTCATCCTTGTCCATAGGGATGGACGGTGTGCCGGCACGGTCCAAGTCCAGTCGGCTGTCGGGTCTTGGTGTGCTGGGTGTCTCCTGGCCGGATTTCAGTCTACTGGGAGTCGCTGGCCTAGGTGTCGCTTGTGCAGGCACCTTTGCCCTCTCTTTGAGTGCAGGTGTCCATTGCTCTTGCGCCAGCTGGTCACCCTTTCGCCATGCACCAACTTCGGCTTCGAGTGATGAAATGTAGCTCTCGTATGTAGTAAGTGTGCCTTGAGATTTCTTGAGCAGTGCCTTGAGCTGTGCAGGTGAAAGCTCCTCGTTGACCTTGGCCTTCTGCTTGATAGTCTTTGCTCGTTCACCAAAGCGAAGTGTGCTGACTGTTTCCTCGTAGTTGTATGCGGAAGGCGAGCAGTTAATGATAAGCGTTGTCCGAGAGTTTCCTCCTAGTGATTCTTGCAAGATACGCGTGAGCTTGCTGTCTCTGTAGGGAATATGTGAGCTCTTTCCATCTGAGAGTGCGTTGATGACCATGCCGAGCGACGTGAGCGATTTGTTGATCTTCTTCGCTTCTTCGAGCGTCTGCCCACTTGCACCGGTCTTGCCGACTTTCTCTGAACCTGCCAAATCGACCAAGAAGAGACGACCAGACTTCGCAGAACCAGTCTCGACATTCTTTTGCGCAACTTCAATCACGAAAATAGAGTGTGATCGAGAGGATTCCTGGTTCATGTTGGTGGCGGCAACCATTCTTGCGGCACCACCGCGCTCCAGGATCTCATACACCTCCTCGACAGATCCCACGTAGAACTCGTGTAGGCCCTTGACGTAGACACCTCTTGCCTTGTCCTCGTGCACGGGCAAGTTGTCGTTGGTCGGGACCAGCAGATCGCGAATCTTCTCCATGTAGATTTCCATGTAGCTGACCTTGACGGTGAACTCGACGCTGCCATCGCTGCTCATGATCGAGTGGAAGATCTGCTCTACAATCCTAGGAATGATACCCTTGGCTTCCTGATCTCCAATGCTTCCTGCGCCCATCATGGTGTACGTCTTTCCTGAACCGGTCTGGCCGTAGGCAAAGACTGTGCCGTTGTATCCAGCAAGCACATCGTCGACCGTGCCGCGGATGGAGTAGTCGAAGACATCGTGCTGGGCAGTGTTGGTGGGGAACACTCGGTCGAAAGTGAAGGCGGAGGAGGCGTCTTTAGTGGTGAGCTTGAGGCCCTCTTGCGAAGGGAAAGTGACGATTTGCTCGCTGTTGGCGTCGCGCTCAATGCGATTCTGAGGTCGGAACCTGGCGACGACTTTGATTGTGTTCGGGGTCGCCATGATGGCGGTGGGGGAAGGTGGGCGGTCGGCGGAGGCGAGAGTGGGCGCTCACGGCAGCCCTGTCGGTGATGAAGGCGGCCGTATGCGTGGGTGGGAGGTGATTCAGGTGTGATATGTGGTGTGAAGAAGTGCAAGCGTCCAAGTATTGCGGCTAGTCGCTCTCAGACGCAGACGCAGGTCCCAGAGAGTCGAAACCGAAACCCCTGTTGCTGGGGGTTAGCGGGCTACGCAATTGTGCTCCAGCCAACGAGTCGCGGGCAGTGAAGGACAGCGATAATCGCTTTCGTAGGACCTAAAGTCACGCAGGGGAATATTTAACACGAGTGCAAGATGCTAGTTGGGCGTGTGCAAGTGTGTTGATATGACTACAAATGTCTTTAAGCCGGTGGGAGCGGGTAAACAATCAACGTGTGACCCTGAGGCTTTGCTGCAAGTCTGCAGTTCTCGTGTTTTGCCCCTCCAAAGTGGAGTGGAGTGGACGGCGGGCAGGGCAGCGTTTGACGACGGCAAAGTGAATACAGTGGATCTCATCACGGCCCTTGAAGTGTAGATGAATACATAATTAACATTTTGATCATTGCAGGCTAGAGAACAACGGGACCTCATATGCACAAGCGTGAGATACGCCTCATGAAACGCCTGCTGACTCTTCCTAAAAGCCGGCCTTCAAACCCAACAAAAGAACGCCATGTTGAAGAGGCAGCTCCCTGCCGCAAACTCCGATGCATCTAAGGTATTCTCATGTGTGCCATTTTCATATCCGTGTACGCGAGTGGCGTGTGGCCTCATGCAAGCCAGTCTGAATCCGATAGTGATTGCCTCATAACTCACTCTCGTCTTGACAGCTTTGCTCAGTCATCCCAGCTTTTCTCGACCGTCTCTCGTACCCTCTTAGTGTACTCTTTGCGGTTGTCCTTGTACAAATTGCTCGCTTCCACGTTGGCAGGGCTGCTGGTGTTCGGGTCGTTGAGCAAACTCTGCACGCTGGTCAAGATTGCCGCCACGTCATATGTCGGACTCCAGCGGTTCTGCAGAATGTCGAGACACAGCTCTCCGGTGGCGTAGACATTTGGGTGGAACATTTGTGAGATGAACTTGACGCCGGGTGGCTTGTTGGGATATTGTTCTTCGAAATGCATGACAAGACGGAAGGTGCCATCCTCGAAGGGTGTGTCTGAGGGTCCGATGATCACGGCGTTCCTAAGGTCGAAGGTTAGTCGGGAGCCTGAAACGTAGACAGTATTGGCAGAATAGCCCGTACCAGGTCATCACATTATCTGCGATCGGAGAGGCTGACACGCCAGCGGGAGGGTCGGTCTGCATGCGCTTGAAGTCGCGCATCAAGCGTCTTCTCGCTGCTGTGGACATGTTGGAAGGTAGTGGTGTGTGGGATGCGGCGTGCAAGTGGTGATCTCGTGGGGACCGCGGTCCAGTTTGATGCCGAGAGATGTGGTTGTGTGTGCGACGGACTTTTTTGCAAGACGGGAGAGTGTGGGTGTCGGAGTTTGTGCTTGAGATTGGTGGTCGTGTGCGCAACGTGAAGGCGAGAGAGATCGAAGGCGAGGCGTCGGTGACTGTCAAGGCGCGCGATCGGAACCGCAACTGCCCCGCTGAAGGTCCCCCACGTTGCGCTCTTTCCTTTTGCAATACACCGTACAAGACCGTGATGGTCCGCAGTTAATGAAAGATAGCCATCATAATCACTGCTAGGGTCGGCTCGAAATGCGTAATCTCCAGACCGAACAGGAATACCCCTGAGATAGCGCTAGAGCTGGTCTTGTATCTCAGCGTGCAGTATGCTCGTACTGTTATACCCAGCTTTAGAAATGCTTACGCTCGCCACTGAGAGCTTACATGTACAGAGTGGCCGAGACTGCATTTGTGCTCAAGACCTGTAGCCAAATGTACCTACCGATCGATATCTCACACAAGTGAAGGCCACAGACGTGGTAAAAGCAACGAGCTGTTATGACGCGCCACTCGTGAGCTGGCTGCGTCTTGGAGAACCGCAGTATAAGCAACAAATGAAGCATATTGCAATTCGGCATTAGATATATGTAAGAGAACAGTCGCCTGCAACTCCCAGTTACTCGAGTCTTCATGACAAGGCAAGACGCTCAAAATTGCCATCTCATCTACTTTTCCGAACGCAAATAAGTACAGCCTCCCTCGTTCAAGCACTTCCAAATGCCCACAAGAAAGCGCCCAATCCCAAACCAGACAAAACGGGTATCGTCAAATTGTCATCCAATTCCCACACATCCATGAGCTCGCTCACGCTCACTATTAATCCAGAAGCAAGACTCATAACAGCCACCGCCAAGTGTCCAGTAATGGTAGCTTCCTTCATGCTCAAACCAAGCGCATCTCTCGCAGGCTCGGGCAAGATAAGCCTGCCTTCAAACGCGAAGCTGTTGACGCCTCGATCGTATTTTCCATCGGTCCTGGGAGCGACGTATCCCCAGAAGAACACCGCAGCAAAGACTCCCAGCACAAAACATGCGATGGTGCCCGCGAGACTCTTTCCCTTGCGGATTCTAGGCGTATATCTTCCCCAAAGTCGTCCGAATGTGCTGGCAGCTGTGTCGCACCAACTCAGCAATAGCACACTCATCACAGCAACATCTTTCCTGCAGAATCGCATCGTGAACCACAATCCAGCCAGGTACATGATGACTCCGTTGTAGCGATCGTGCGCCTCGCTCTCGCGCATGAAAGCTCCCAGATACCGGATGTATGTGCGGTTCAAGGCCGCCCAGCGGAAACGCAGAATATCGACAGTCGCGATCGGAATGAGCAAGTTCAGCAGTATTGGATGTACCGCTGAGATCTGCACGCCCATGTGGTAGAGCCATAGCGTGATGAATCCGATGCTAACGTGCAGCACTTTCCGTGGTATCTCGTGCTTGTGGACGAACGCGCGCCATTCGCGATGTATGGGAATCAAGCCGAAGGGAGAAGGCGATCTTGAAAGATTGCGCCAATACGAGCTGCCGAAACCAGAGTCGCGGTACGCATCATTTGGCGACAGCAGGCTGTTCGTTTTGGCGGCACCATTCGCCGATTTAGACACAGGATCAAGGACCTTCTTCCGGCTCGTCGAGTGGGAGAGGCCATTGACTCTCGCAGCACTACGCTCGAATTGAGGGCTGCGACTCCGTGTGCGCGCGCGATATAGCTCTGGGTCTTCCTCCGACGAGTTGTTTGTGTCCTCGTGCTCTCTTATGGGCTCCACAGAACTCACGCGCGCGAGCTTCGATCGCGTGTCTGAGGGGAAGTAACCATCCTTGCTGTTTCTCTCGGATGGTGTCGGCGACGGTGAGATTACTCGAGGTGTGGCCGGGACTTGCGACTGCGAGGAGGCAGCCATGTTGTGTAGATGCTCAAGGCGCGGAAGTTCGCGGGCGATTAGGAAGGGCGTCGCGTGTCCAGCGAGGTGGATGTGCTCTGGGGCTGGCGCTACTTTAAATATTCGGAGATTATCAAAACGACGATTAGTTTACTCGGATCTTTCGCACGTAAGCGCGAGGGCAAAGAGAAAAAAGTCTGGGTGGTTATGGCCTGGTGCGCAGTAGCATCGTGTCCCGTCCGGTCACACCGATGATGCATGTGTTCAGCCGTCACGTCTTCTCCAACCAAGATTGCTTCTTTGAATTCGCCTATGCCTGCTCACCACGTTTCACGAAAGCCGGTTTTCGTGGAATTATGCGCCTTAATCAGGAGTTCGGACAGAACACTTGTCCGCTCATCCGTCCTATGCTCACTCACCTAATCACGTTTCCTCCTCGTGCTGGCAGATTACTGTGCACAAGCCGGAGTCGCAGCGAATGCGAGCGATGACGGCTCGGCGCGGATCAAAGCTTCGGCGTGGTGGTGACTCTTTGACATGTGACTGTGCTGCGTTGGGAGGCGGCTTTTGGAACAAATTCCATTGACGAGGCAAAAGATACATACATTGATACAACTTATAAAAATACATCATGCCTTTTGACATTGAGAAGTGCGCAAGACCCAATATTCTGGCCCTCGAGCCGTACAGATGCGCCAGGGAGTTAGTCATCTCCAATCTTTCCAACAACGACAAATTGAAGCACGGTCCCTGACTTGTTTGAGCAGTGACTACAAAGACGACGGTACCAATGTTCTCCTAGACGCCAACGAGAACGCCTACGGACCTGGTCTGGCGCTCGGTAGCAATGGCAAGCTCGCGAATGGCGATGCTTCCGACATTGAAATCGATCTTCTTGGACTCAACCGCTACCCTGACCCGCACCAGCACGAGCTCAAGCAGCACTTGATCAACCTGCGTAACACAAAAGTTCACACGCAAAAGGACCTCACAGTCGACAGCTTGTTCGTCGGCGTCGGCAGCGATGAAGCAATCGATGCGTTGCTCCGTGCCTTTTGCACACCTGGCAAGGACAAGATTTTGACGTGCCCGCCCACGTACGGCATGTACTCGGTATCAGCCCACGTCAACGATGTCGAAGTCGTCAAAGTGCCTCTGGACGTCGACGATGGTTTCAACGCACAGCCTGACAAGATCAACGCCAAACTGGCTGAAGATCCCAATATCAAGATGGTCTACCTCTGCTCGCCCGGCAACCCCACCGCCAACCTCGTGCGCAAGGAAGACGTAAGAAAGGTTCTGGAGCACCCTACCTGGAACGGCGTAGTCATCGTCGACGAAGCATACATCGATTTCTCGCCCGACGGATCATCACTAGCAGAATGGGTCGCCGAGTGGCCCAACCTCGTCGTCATGCAGACCCTATCCAAAGCCTTCGGACTGGCTGGTATTCGTCTCGGTGCAGCCTTCACCAGCCCGCAGATCGCAAGGCTACTCAACAGCCTCAAGGCACCCTACAACATCTCGAACCCAACCTCACAGCTGGCCATCCAAGCCCTGCAACCTCAGAACCTAAAAGTCATGCACGCCAACCGCGCCGCCATCTTGGAGCAGAGGGAGCGCATGCTCGTCGAAATGCCCAAGATTCCCGGCGTCGGACGCTTCCTCGGTGGCCGTGAGTCGAACTTCCTTCTCGTCGAGATGCTCGATGGGCCAGACGGCAAGCCCAGCAATGAAGTTGCGCTGCAGGTTTACGAGCGTTTGGCAGAGAAGCGTGGCGTTGTGACTAGGTTCAGAGGAAAGGAGTTGGGTTGCTTTGGTTGCTTGCGTGTGACGATTGGTACCGAGAAGGAAGTGACGAGGTTCCTGGCGGAGCTCAAGTCTGTGCTCGCTGAGATTCACAGTGGAAAGGTTGCGAATGGCGCGCCTAAGGGTGTTGAGGAGAAGAAGGAGCAAGAGGCCAGCGGTGTTGTCGCGTAGATGTTGTGCGCAGTGCTATAGATGGATTTTAGAGTAGAGCGCGTGGCTCGCAAGGATAGTCAATACATCGTGTACAAAATTCGGTCTACACCTTTTGTTTCGATGGGCCTGTGGAATACGGCCCCTTGTAAGCTGTTCGCCACTCTTGGTTGTGTGCATGATCGTACAATAGGCGATCGCGATCGGCTACACTCACGCCCGGCAATCCTATACAAAGTAGGGCCTCTTTTGGCAATTAGCGTAGTGGCTGCATTTCGGGCACGGGTATGCGCGATAACCGTGCCTACTTTCGACACTATCGGGATATCCTTGGGTATAGGTATTATTCTGCAAGCTGCTGTAATATTACGTATCGTCACACGAGTCAGCAACTTATGCTGAGCATGCTCGCTGTTTGGCGCCTAGTCGCTAGACTAGGGAGATCCTGGTGTTCTGGTGGTGGTATAGCAAAAACTGCTATGAGACTAGCTATAGTGACCGTTGAGATGCTCGTCATTGGACCAGGAGCGTGAGCGCAACAGCCGCTAGTTGTCCACGCGATCGTAACAACGGTAACCTGCCCAGCATGAACGGTTTTGGCAAAAGGTATCGGCTGAGCAGTATTTTGTGCTGTGGTGGTCCCTTGCGACGACGCAGAGATGCCCAGATCGGAGGAGGCTCGATCTGCAGGTCTGCATCACGTGCATCATGCAAGCTTGTCTTTTTTCCGAGCGTGTCGCGTCGTTCCGCTTTGCGCAAGGTTTCTGGTCGCCTGAACCTACGCCATGATCTTCGAGCGTGGAGTAGTTTGAGACTAGACCCAAAGCTGTCGCCGAGCTGTGCCAGACGGGTTGGCCGGCGAGGGCGATTGGCTGCGCGTCGACCCTGCGCGCGACTGCTCTTCTACTTCCAGCCCTTCTGTTCCTGATCCTCTCTTCGTTTGTCTCGTCTCTCTCCTCGCGTGCTCGACCTTCTTCCTACCATCCACGTCCACTTCACTTCACTTCGTCCAGACATCTCATCCATCCACACATCACTCCGGCAGTCTTTACAAGCTCACTTCACTCCACCGCCATCTACGTCACTTCGCTAAGCTGAGCTCCACCCATCACCCATCCATCGCGACCATCCTCCCACGCGAATCACCGACAAACACACGCGCTCATCGCTGAACAGAGAACAGCCGTCAAAATAGGCGGGTCACAGGCTCTACAAAGCCTCATTCTGACCATTCAGAAAGAGCAGGCTAAGAAGCAATTGATGTTGTTAGATCACCTAACTGACGCAGCTCACTATCACTACACAATGGCGGCCTCCGATACCTTCATGCCGTCGCCCACCGAAATGATGGACACAAATGCACCAAACCAATACTTTGCAAGCAGTCACTACAACGATCAACACGTGAACGGCAATCCACCACTCCCAAACCTCGCAGCCAATCCGTTTGCGCCGACTCCCAATGCATCATTCCCCACCACTCCAGGCTCAATCGCTGGTCGAAAACGCTCGCGCGGCGACGAAGATGAGATCGAGCTCGACGGATCTCTTCCCACGCCTGCCTCCGAATCTGGCAATGCACCTCGAGGCGAGCCTGTAATGGGCCCTGGCATGACCCTCATCTATCCTGGCGATCCCTCGTACCCAATGTCTGCAGAGACTCAGACAGGCACTTGGGCCGACGAGAATATGGCGCGACCTTTTGCCGTTCAAGAGTTGAGGCGCCCTTCCATGGCGAGCAGAAAGTCACAACGCATGGATGCTTCTGTAGCTGGCGCAGACAACCTCGCTCAGCTCGTCCTGCCTGCAAACATGCGCGAAGCCACCACTGAACCACTTGTCGACGAAGTAACGCGCAAGCTAGGCATCAGCTGGACTCGCATGGACGCGACTGAGGCCGGTCAGATCAACCAGGCCGCCTATGCCAAGTTCATTGCAAACCACTACTCTTCCCTGAAAGACGTGAAGGTGTGGTTCGAGAACGCTGCCTTGCCTGGCTACCTCGTACAAGCCGCCAACGTCTACTCCGGTGAAACTGAGTTCTACCTCTTCTCGAACGATCTCACCGAAGCCCGCCTCGTCACGCGCGATGCCGATCAGCTCGTCCCCAGGCTGCAGATGCTACCGGCTCTCCATCTCGCTGCTCCCGGTGGACAAATCAAGGCCGAAATGTCGCCTGTCATGGTCGCACAAAACGAAGTCAGCGGTTACGTGAAGAAAGAGGAAAACAGCGAGTCGTACCCTGTTCATCGCGAGCCGGAAGGCATTTGCGCTGCACACTCTATGATGCTCGACTGAGAGAGCTCATCTCGAGACTTTGGGTCAATCATTATTTGTGGCTTTTACAGGAGGATCTGCTTTGTCTCCACGTGAGCACATGTTGCTGGCTATATGGCGCGATGGATCGCGACGGCAGAGGGAAAGTCGGCGCCGGATTTGCTTTGGGCTTGGGAGACGCCGGCGCGCGTTTGTTTGCTATGATCTACGATTGGCCTCCTGCACTGTATTATAAAAATTATATCAAGAAGTATGAATGATAAGATTATCCTTAAGACTTTGGGCGTCGTGTGAGACGTAGTAGTGATCGAAGCGTTATGTAAACTGATACATCATGGCCAAATCAGCACCATTTCATGAAGAGCGACAGACGAGATATACGCCATATACAATCGTGCAAACAAGAAATGCATTATTGAGTATCGGTCAAGCACAATGTCTGGTGTTCTCGTAGAGAGTGACGCGCTTTCGGCCTGCGTGGCCCAAGCTTCGCTGGCGGAGACCTTCAGACCCCAGAGAGACTTGGATGGAGGGCGTGGGAGGCTGCCGTTGCCTCTCTACTGCCATCCTTCGCCATCGCATCGCTTCTGTACCTCTCCTCCACCCGCTCTACCATCCGAAAAGCTGCAATCATGGCCGAGGGAATGTTCTACAATGTCACCGCCGGGTACATCGAGGGTATCGTGCGCGGCTACCGCAACAACCTGCTCACCGGCCAGAACTACGGCAACTTGACACAATGCGAGACCATCGATGGTATGCAGGCGCCCAATATAACAGCCCTCTGCAGCGACCCAATCAGTAGACTGACTGTACATTAGATGTGAAGCTTCAACTCGGCCCTGCCTACGGCGACTACCTCGCGTCCCTTCCTCCCAACCCTTCCACCTCTGCCCTCGCCGACAAAGCCATGGACAAACTCGTCGCTGAGTTCCGCTACCTGCAGGCCAACGCTACAGGATCGCTGGCTAGGTTCATGGAATACCTGACATACGCCTACATGATCGACAACGTCGCACTTCTCATTACCGGCACCCTGCACGAGCGCGACACCCGCGAGCTCCTCGAGCGCTGCCACCCTCTTGGCTGGTTCGAGACCATGCCCGCGCTTTGCGTCGCCACCAACATTGAAGAGCTGTACAACTCCGTCCTTATCGAGACACCACTGGCACCTTACTTCAAGGGCAGTCTCAGCCACCAGGATCTTGACGAGCTGAACATCGAGATTGTGCGCAACACTCTGTACAAGAACTACCTGGAGGACTTCCACCGCTTCGTCAACGAGGACCCCGAGATCAAGGGATCGCCTACACAGGGCGTCATGAGCGAGATCCTCGAGTTCGAGGCCGACCGTCGCAGCATCAACATCACCATCAACTCCTTCGGCACCGAGCTCAACAAGACCGACCGCAAGAAGCTCTACCCCAGCTTTGGCCGCCTGCATCCAGAGGGCACGCTCATGCTTTCGCGTGCGGATGACCCTGAGGGCGTGCGAATTGCTGTGGATGGCGTGTCAGACTACAGGTCCATGCTTGACCAGACCGGAATGGGTGGCTCAAGCGGTGGCCTCGGCAACCAGAGTGGCGGCATCGGCGGTGATGAGGGCAAGAGCTTGGAGGATCTCTTCTACCAAAAGGAGATGGAGATCTCAAAGCTGGCGTTCACCTTCCAGTTTACACACGCTATCGTGTACGCATGGCTAAGGCTGAGAGAGCAGGTACGTCAAAGAATATACACGTTGCATCCTACGCTATGGGCATATGACTAACAATTTCTCACAGGAAATCCGCAACATCACCTGGATCTCCGAGTGCATTGCGCAAAACCAGAAAGACAGGATCGGCAACTACATCTCCGTGTTCTAGAGGGCGCGCCCCGACATGTGCGTCCATCTGATCTTCTGTGTTTCTTTGCGGGATTTGCATTTTCACGGCGTTACTTGGGAGCGAACAAGAAAGGAACACTCCAGCCGACTTATTTATTATTTTTGACTTATTTGTGTGTGAGATACCAAGCGTGTAGAGAATTGAAATAAACTCGGCCTGATGACCAGCAGGGCCAGCATGTCTTGTTCGGCTCTCCCTGGTGTTCTAGGTGTACTCGGATCACTATCCTGTGGCGCGGCAAGTGCGATACTGTTAATGACCTCGCCTTTGCGAATTGGGCTTAAGTACAACATCTCTTCTCTCGTGCTACTATAAGCTCGCACGCTCTACCTCCACTCACGCCTCTTCCAGCGCAGCAAGCACCAATGCCTCAAACTCTTCCGCCCGGTGCATAGGAGGAATATGCCCAGCGTCCTCCATCAACACAAACCGTGCCCCTCCAGGAGCATGTATCCGCGCCGCCACACCCCTCAGCACCTCACTATCAACAGCCCCATCCCTCCCCCCAGCCACAACAACACACCTCACCCCCTCCAACCTTCCCAACTCCCCACCATAATCATACCCCCGAATCGCATCCGCAAGCACCTTATACCCCTCAAGCGTACAAGTCCTCACATGCTCCAGCGCTTCACTCCGCACGGCTTCATCGTGCGGTGCGGTTCCGGGTAGCCAGCGGTCTACGGTGGCGCGGCAGAGGGTATCTGTGCCTTCGCGCTGGTCGGTTTCGAATTGCTGGATTCGCTGCGTCCAGAGCGGTTTGGTTTTCTCGAGGGATTTGATCCCGGGGGCGCAGAGAGAGATTGCTGTTTCTACGGTTGAGGGGTGGAGCATTGCGTAGCGGAGGGCGAGGACGCCGCCTATGGAGCAGCCTATTACTGCTTTGAGGTGGGGTTGGTTTGTGGTTTTTTGGACTAGGGTGTGCATGTGGTGGGTTATGTCTTCGGTGGTGTATGTTTGGGATGGATTTGATGGTGGCGGTGGGGGGGTGAGATTGTGCCCGATGTGGTCGAAACGGAGGGTTTGATAGTTTGCTTGGTTGAGAGCAAGGACGGTGGAGTCCCACATGTGCAGGTTGGACATGAGGGCGTGAGTTAGGAGGATTAGGGGCGCGTTGGGGGGGCCTTCGAGGAGGTAGTTGTAGGTTATGGTGGAGATTTGGATGGAGGGCATTGTGGTGGGTTGTTTATGTTGTGGTGATGGTGGGCTATGGACGTTCGGGGAACTGCTAGGTTCTAGTGCCAAAGCTGAGTTATCGAACGATTCATTCGATCCACTTACCTTCATGCGGACAGTGTCCATTTGATGGTAGTTGATGGCATCCGAGGTCTTGAAATATCCCCACCCGATGACATCGAGTTTCAAGGTGTAACCCAAACCCGAACCCTACTGTCGAGAGGCCTCGCTCGATCTAATGTTTCTGTGGTCCATCTACGACACCTGAACGTTCCAAAAGCTATTTTATTGGCATTGGTAGTGTTTATCGAAACTCTCGTGGCATTGGTAGTGCTTGATGGCGTAGTTGATTGACCAATATCACTATTTTCGAATGTGGGCTGCGTGAAGTTCACGATATGACCACTGGCATGCCGCATAAATATCTACACTTTCAGCCAGAGACATGCATTGATCCTCCAGTAACACTTGAGAAGAGCAGGACCATCGAGAAGCTACAGCGCAGCAACGACACATTTCAACACATGATAATGAGAATGCTCGGAACATCTCTCGTGCTGTCGTGTCGACTTAGTCGAAAAGGCGATCGAGCTCACGCAAAGAAGCAAATGTGTCTATAAGATCCCTCCAATGTCGTGTTGAGAAAGCGAATACGAAGAACACGAGTATCTCGATGATCTCTGCAACCATACAGGCAACGACCATGGAAGGTGCTCGAAGGAGAGGTATGTTTGCTAAGGCAAGCAAACGTTGCGATTGCGATTGCGCGGTAAGTAAGCGATAGGATGTGACTTCTCGATGGTCCAGAGCAGATAGACGACGAGGCACAGTACACAGAGTTTTGTTACATCCACGCCGCAAGTGATGCCAGTATGCGGCACATCAAGTGATTGGTATTGAGAGCTCCTTTGTTGCATAGCTGGCTGGCTCTGGCTTTGTGAGACAGGGGAAGTGAAGGAGCTGGCTCGATGATGTCTTTGGCGCCGGCTCTATTTTTGACCTTCGGCAACTCCTTGCCGGCCCTCCGCTGACTTCGCCACAACAGGCAGCAACCACGCAAGTACATCATCTACTACCTGCGACCTCCATCCAGACACCACCTCACTCTCCTTACATTCTTCTTTTTGTTTTTCTCTAACACACACCCACGCAAGCAACCACACGTCCAAGCCGCCATCATGTCTGGCATCTCGGGACACCTCGTCCGCCGTGGCGCGCAGATGGCCCAGGTGCACTTCACCAAGGTCACCACTGAGCAGGCTCCTGAACATGGATCCGAGCCTGCGATGGAGATCGACCCGATGGACTACCTTCCTGCTGTCGCTGTCGCAATTGTCACAGTCCTCCTGATTGCATCGGTAAGTTCGAGATTTTGGATTGCGACAGCTCACGGACGCATACTGACGAACCACACAGGTCCGCTACACCGTGGGCGAAGTAATCGCATCCCTTGCGATGATTGAGACCCCTACCTCGACTGCCATTATCGAGACCGCGCCACCAGCATATGCCGACGAGCCCGACTCCCCACTCGAGAAGAAAGATAGCATGCTGCCTTCCGAGGCTACCGCCGACCAGGACATTGAGATCACTGTCATCAACCACAAGCCCATCACCGCGAACATCCGCGCATCTGTCCACCACCTCCACACCGTTGGTGGCTTCTTTGGACGCTGGAGGGGTGCTGGCGTTGGGATGATCTACCACATGCTCCACGCTCTTCTGACCAACTTCCTCACTGGCTTGATGGGCCTCGGACTCGGCGGCCACGCCCTTATGCACATTGTATCCTCCATCGGTCTTGCCCGTGTCCACATGGCATGGACTCACAGCATGATTGCCGCGCCCTCTAGCAAGTCTTGGTTCCGCCGCATCGTCCCCCGCAAGCAGTGCAAGGCTCTCCTCCTCCCCAGCCTGGCCTTCGCCGTTGCCCAGCAAGTCACTGTCATCATGCCCATCGCTGTGGCCTTCGCCTTCGGCCTACCCCAGGAGATGCACAACCAGGAATTCGACTTCATGGGTCGCGATATCTCTCCCAAAGAGGCTGCTTACTACGCCTTCGCCCTTCTCTCCGTCCCTGCGACTGCCATCTTCGTCGCTCTGGCGATCCTTCTTCCTGCGTCTGTCACCCTGACCCGCATTGAAGCTGCCCTCCTTCCTGAGGACCAGGAGACCATTGTTCCCTTCGACCGCAGCAGCGTCCTTGGCGACCTTGATCTCCAGACCCGTGGCGCCTGCCGCGCTGTATTCGTTGAGGCCTGGAAATCCTTCGAGCCCGCCGCCAGGCTCAGGCTTATCAAGCTCTACGTCAAGATGTTCTCTCTTCAGATCGGCATTGCCGTCGTCGGTGGCCTCGCCATGCTGATCATGATCTAGAGCTCTTGTGCTACAACATTCCTCAGACTGAATATTCCCTAGCAGGCCGGTGGTAGATACCACAATGTTGTGTTTTCTTATGTATCAAATAATCTTGTCTCTTCACTCTTTGTCGCCATCTCCTCACATTTTGTACTCTTGATGATCGTCTCTCGTAATAGCATCGTAGCAAGTATGCTGATACATAAAACTATATTCAGCGGCTCGCAAAACGATGTGCATTCCCCGTTTGCTGCATGCGCAATTGAATACCCTAAGCATGGCTGCGGGCATACGTGAAGCTAGAATGCGAAGCCCGAATGCTTAAGTCTTGGGGCCCAGGCGTCCCAGGAGATGATGAAGTCTATCGTCGCATCGATGCAGGCAAAGTCAGCGAAACACGAAGCTTGCGGAGTGACCAAAGTCTTTCGGTGCCTCGTCTCGAGCCTGTTGGTAGTTGGCCAACTCCAACTTTTATGCTCCACCCAAATGCTGCTTGCTGCATCTGGCTAGAGCTGAATTGCCAGTCCGTCTTGGCCAACTTGTTAACAAGCCACCCGCTTTGCTTGCTGATTCTTGACCACCACCACATTGAGGCTTGATGTTCAGGACTGATCTTTTGCACGACCTCGATCGCTGAAACGAGGCACACCCAACTCTCGCGATTGAGTGCAGCGGTAAGAGAGCCTGTTTCAAACAACAGCTTCCAAACATCAGAGGATGTACCTGCATGCTCTCGGCCTTTGATCCTCCGGTGATCGACAAACGTCAACCGAAGCTCTCCGATGGCGGACACGGATATGTATGCACAAACGAGTCATACACGCGGAGTAAGTCTTTCTGCAGCCGGTCATTCTGTGTGGAAGACAACGGGGACTGGGTGTTGCCGGGGAAATAGAGTGACTTGGACACCTTCATCCGGAGCACGCAAGAGAGAACGGGTAACTCTTAAGACGGTCAACTCGTGTTCTCATGCCTAAGAGCTGCTGTGAGAGTGTTCTTGGTTGGCAGTGCGACGATAGATCAGGGCTTTTTTGGCTATAATGTTCGCTATGGCAAGAAGATACCCTACTCGCAATCGTGTCCAGGTATTCGTACATGACTGATCCTTGGCTGCGCAACGGAAGCATACTCTTGGCCTGCATCATCCAAAAGGCTACTACCTTGCTACCAGTTCCACGACTCCAAAAAATTCAATTGCCGATGCTTGTATGTCGCGATGTCGCTAACCTCTGTAGGCCAACGGAGTATCCACAGGTACATATGTTGATCCCCTCAATGCCCCTCAGGCCAAGAGAAAATATCCATGATGCTACCCGAATGGCTGCGCCAGTATGCAATATAAAGTAGGTACTGTACGTCTCCGTGTCCCTGTGAGGACATTTCACGGCTGTCTACAGTCATCATGAACTCAATCGCATTGCTTGGGACTTTGCTCCTTTCGCAAGTTGCTGGTCAATCAGATCCTAAAATTGCCAGTCTGAAAGGCTTCACTAATGTCTCCGATCCTTACTATGGGCAGAGTCCTCCGGTCTACCCTACACGTGAGCCAAACATTATTATGTTCAGGAGCCAGGAACTAACAGCCTTGCAGCTGAGGGCAACGGTGGTGTTGACCCGGCATGGCAAAATGCCTACGCCAGGGCTCGTGACCTAGTATCACAGATGACCATCGACGAGAAAGTGAACATGACGAATGGCCACAAGGGCCACTGCGTCGGCAACACACCAAGTATTGAGCGTCTTGGAATCCCTCCGCTATGGTACCTCACCGCCGTCACAAACACAATGAAACCACTGGAGCTGACATCCTACTAGTTTCGCCGATGGACCTTCCGGCATCAGAGGTCAAGAATTCGTTTCTGCTTTCCCAGCACAGATGAGCGTTGGAGCTACATTTGACCGCAGTCTCATGCGCCGCTTTGGCGACGCAATGGGCTCGGAATACTACAAGAAGGGAATCAACGTCGCTCTACTTCCTGTCGCCGGTCCACTTGGTAGAGTTGCCCGTGGTGGTCGCAACTGGGAGGGTTTCGGTGCCGACCCCTACCTCAGCGGTGCCGGAATGGAGGCTGTCACTCTCGGTGTCCAAGAGCAAGGTGTGATTGTGCAGTCTAAGCACTGGCTGCTCAACGAACAGGTAGGCATGATGAGCAAGATGAGAGCAGCGATGACGGAAGCATTTTGCTGATTCACAGCCTTAGGAATACCGTCGTAACCCTGGCTCTGCGGGCGAGTCAATGAGCTCGAATGTCGACGACCGCACAATCCACGAGCTCTACGTCTTCCCTTTCATGGACAGTCTGAAAGCAGGCGCCGCCAGCATTATGTGCTCCTACCAGAGAGCGAACAACAGCTACGGCTGCCAAAACAGCAAGCTGTTGAACGGCATTTTGAAGACTGAATTGGGCTTCGTGAGTGATGACTGCAATGATCCTGCGCGTACCGATTCTAACGATCTTCACAGCAAGGATTTGTTACGTCCGATTGGTGGGCGCAACATGCTGGCGTTGCAAGCGCCAATGCTGGAATGGATCTCGTAATGCCCGACGGAGCCTTCTGGGGCGACAACCTTACCGAAGCCGTGAACAACGGCAGTGTAGCCGAAACCAGGCTCAACGACATGGTCACCCGCATCCTCGCTGCTTGGTACTTTGTAGGCCAAGACGAGGACTACCCGGAAGTTGCTGTCGCTCCTTACACCCAGCAACATCCCATCGTCGAAGCCCGTGGCGACAATGCTAAGCTCATTCGCGAGATTGGCGCTGCAGGCGCTGTCCTGGTGAAGAACGTCAACAATGCGCTTCCACTCAAGGATCCGAGATACCTCACTGTTTATGGCTACGATGCTCGTGTTGGAGACTCGCCTTGGGAAGATCCTGCGAGATTTGGTGGTGGGTATGCAGTCAACTTTGGTTGGAACACGCAGGTATGTTCACAACCTGCGAATTCGAGAAGCTGCGAGGTGAAGCGCAGCGAATATTAGGAAAATGCGCAGGTCAAGGATCAATTGAAAGGCTGACCAAAGTTTTTACAGAACGGTACATTGATCACTGGTGGCGGGTCCGGAACATCTACACCTGGATATCTAGTCTCTCCTTTCGAGGCCATCCAGAGGCGCCTTATCGAGAACCAAGGTGTTGTACGATGGGACTTTGCTTCCATCAACCCGCCGATCTACGCCAACTCCGAAGCTTGCCTGGTGTTCATCAACGGTAAGCTCCCCACTGATGTCCTGGTTGCGTCAGTGAGCTAACACATCTCAAGCATACGCAAGTGAAGCTTTCGATCGCGTTTCGTTGCAAGATGAGTTCAGCGATCAGCTGGTTAAGAACGTGGCCACCAACTGCTCAAACACCATCGTAGTCATTCACAACGCTGGCATCAGGACTGTCGATGAGTGGATCGAGCACGAGAACGTCACCGCCGTCATCTACGCCGGTCTTCCCGGCCAAGAGAGTGGCAACTCCATTGTCGACGTTCTTTACGGCGACGTCTCCCCGTCCGGCCGCTTGCCTTTCACCATCGCCAAGAACGAGTCGGATTACGGCCACCTCCTCAACGCTACCATCAGTTCCGGCCCATACCCGCAGTCCAACTTCACCGAAGGCCTCTACATCGACTACAGGCACTTCGACAAGTACAACATCACTCCGCGCTACGAATTCGGCTTCGGCTTGTCCTACACCACTTTCTCTTACGCCGACCTCGCAGTCAAGTCCCTTGGCGGAAACACCAACGAGTACCCCACCGAGCAAGTACCCGTACCCCAAGGCGGTCCCTCCGATCTTTGGGAAGTCCTCTACGAAGTCACCGTCAACATCGAGAACACCGGCGACGTGGATGCCAAGGAAGTTCCTCAGCTGTACGTTAACATCGCCACGGCTCCAGCAAAGCAGCTCCGTGGGTTTGAGGCGGTACATGTCGATCGCGGTGCTACCGAGAAGGTCACCTTCCCGATTACTAGGAGGGATCTGAGCATTTGGGACGTTGTTGCGCAGAAGTGGAAGCTGCAGAGCGGCGAGTATCCGATTTATGTTGGTGCCAGCAGTAGGGATATCAGGTTGACTGGCACGATTACGGTGTAAATCTTATTAATGATCATGGTGACGCTGCTGTACTGTGGTTAGGTCACTGCATCAAAACATGAACTTTAATCTCTGAGTACTTCAACTCCATACGATAGTCTTACGGTTCTTGGAATTTACAGAGGCTCATTTGCTTTGCATTATCATTCATAGCACGAGCGTGAAGCTGCAGACTTGAATACGCGAGAGCAACTTAAGCCGCAACTTAGGGCCAGATGGCACAAATGCTGATTTCACTCAACACGCGATTAGATTGCATGCCCATGAGACATCACGAGTGAGAATGGTCGCCGCGAAATTCAGCTCAATCAGCGAGCGTCACTACAAGCCGCCGCCGCTTCAAGCTGCAACTTAAGATCGCCATTGAGAGTGATATAAAATACTGATAAGGAAATTTTCTGTCGCATTCAGTCGCTTCTTATGGTCTTACTCTCTGCCATAGACATTTTGATGACAAGCAATCATCTCTCCGGAACCAAACTTATCAGAACCAAACTCCAAAACATAACCAGGTATCAGTCAGGCCCTATTTAAGAGCCATCCATGTTCTCTCTGTCGTCATCATTTGTGTGCCATCGCTCGAGTACTCAACGGCGGCTCATGCCAAGGAGGTCCCAGTCGACGGGGTTATTGTTGGCCGGAGCCTTGGCGAAGTCCTGATGGACCACGCCGCCCTGCTGGTGCTGGTAGCCGTTGCCGTTGCCGTTGCCACGCACAGCGCCGCCCTGCTGCGGCTGCTGGATGCCAACCTGCTGCATCATACCGCGCCCGGCACCGATCGGCTGCATCTTACGCTGGTTGACGGCCGACTGCATCATGCCCTGAGGGCTCCCGTACGGCTGCATCGCTCCGAACTGCGACATCATGTTCTCGAAACCGAAGTCCTGCTGCGGCATACCGCCCATGGGGGGAGGAGCCGGGGCAAAAGAGTTGTTGATACCCGGGATGGAGGGGTAGTTCGGGTTATAGGTGTTGTACGGGACCTGGTACGGTGGAATGGCGCCGTACGGGTCCGGGTCGGTGCCGTAGGCCATGGTGTATGAGTTGTCGAAGTCAGGTCCAGACTGAGAGTGGGTGACGATAGCGCCAGGTCCGATGCCCGTCGGCGGCTGGTTGATGGCGTTGGTGGAGAAGGATGCGGGGTTCACGGCGGACATCCAGAGGCGCACCTTGTACAGCTTGTACAGATCGTTCACGAGGTCTTTGAAGTTGACATAATGGTCGGCGTAGTAGTAGAAGATGAGTTTTTGCCAGTCCCTGGAAGACGAATTAGTACACGCGAGATCGCGATGTGTGAGTTAGATGTCGCTTGACCTACCACTGGAACTCAGCCTCAAGAATCTCCATGTCCAGGTGGTGCTGGTAGACCTTCTGCTGACAAGCACGCTTGGCCTTAGCCTCGTTGCCCTCCTTGTCCATGAGCATGCGTATCTCGTGCGGGGCGGCCATGCGCTTGATGGCCTTGGGCTTGAGGTTCTGGTAGGCGTCACGCGGAGGGCGTGTAGAAGGTTGGTTGAGGTGCCCACCACCGTTAACCTCACCGTAGACAGCCGCGTTTGGGTTGACGGCCCCGGCCTGGTTGTTTTGTGAGAACATCATAAGCCACTTGTATTGCTCTTCGCCGTATTTGGCAAGAAGAGTGCGGGCTTCTTCCTGTGTGACGCAAGCGTGCTGAACGACGCCAAGGTCCTGGCCGCGATCAGCTTCGACGATGACCATGTCGCCTTCGGCGACGACGAGCCCAGTGTTGTCCAAGAGGTAGAAGACTCCGACGCGCGAGCACTTGAATGATACGATGTAGAGCATCTTGCGAGGACGGCCGCCAGCGAACGGCATGCTTACGTTGCGATCAGCGTTGAGAGTGCGCTCGTGTGGTTCAAGAGCAACGTGCGGCACCTTGTACCCGTCAGGGAGCGTGTAAGACTCGCGAGAGTCCGTGGCGCCGGTCCCGGCGGAGGTGCTGGTGTTGTTCCTGTTAACACGGTGCATGTTGGTGTCGTGGTGGTTGTTGTTGTTCGGATCTAAGTCGAGATCTGGAGAGGTGTTAGATATAGTCGGAGAGATGCCTGCTATTGACTGCTGTAGGTCACACGAGCAGATGAGCGCACGATGCGTGCTGGCAGTGACGTAAAGAGTGTGTGACGCAGCAAGTGAGGTTTGCTCGCATGAGGGAGTCAGCAGACGCAGTGAGGATAGTGATACTTACAACCGGTATTGTTGTGATTGAAAGAGTCCGTACGATGACCTCCCGCAGCAAGAGAACCACGTCGAGTCGGGATGTCTGCCATGGAATGACGGCGACTCTCGCTGTAGTTAGGGAGCTCTTCCCAGCCAAGTGAGGTTTGCCACTGAGGTCTACGCGATTGTTCTGCAATTTAAAGTTAGAGAAGTAAAGGTTAAAAATGGCTCAGGAGTGACGGCTGTTCTTTTGACATGTGAATACTGCTCACGTGTGCGAAAATGTAACAATAACAAGATTTGGGGACAATAGGCTCACCAATTTCGCTCAACGTCAGATCACCAAATTCAGCTTCGTAACGACGATCAAATCCACTTCCATCAAACGTGTCGGACCTGCGTGGATTGCTTGACGAATTGAATGGAGACTCAAACTGCGTGGGAAGTGTCGAGGTACGGTGCAGATTGCCGAAAACTGGATGCGAAACAGTTTGCGTCAACATGCCACCCAGATCAGATCCACGATCAGATTCGACATCCCCATCTTCGATCTCCTCGTTGAGCAAACCAAGTGGCAATGCTGCAGGCCTCTCCATTCCTGCCGACGCTTGCGCGGTATTTGCAGCGGAAGCTGGAGGCATCTCACGCTGTCCCTGACTGTGAGAGAGCGATCTGCCAAGTTTCGGTGTTGGTTGCAGCGGAATGGTAAAAGGCAACGAGGCAGCTCCATGGTCGCTACTTGTTGCCGGAGAAGGAGTGTTTGCCGCTCTTGCTGGGATGTTATTAGGGGCTCCCATGCGAGCTTCACGCGCTGCGTTGCGACGAGCCTGCTCGCCCAGCTTGAAAGATCCACGCGATTGGGAGGTCGACCAGATGCCACCACCAAGGCCCGGTACGCCGTTCTCCTTACGTGGAAGGCTTCCGAATGTTGTCGCCATGGGCCATGGCCTCTCGTCTTCGGAAGAGACAACGGCCTCGGAGTCTGGTGTTGCACGTCTCATCTTGGGGAATATTTGGGCGGGAGTGGTCTGTTCTGCACCTCGCTTGTCAGTTGCATCGTTCAAAAGTTCAAAAAGTCTTCTCGCCATTGCAGCGACTTTGTATGAGATATGCGCGTCGAAGAATTGAGTAAGGTGTGGGTCTGATTGGGTGTTGGCAGCAGACGCGAAGTGTCGCTGGTGGCCACGATAGAGAGAATCTTTGATGATGTATTCGGGTTTCCCTTCGAGATCTCTCGTCTCGAGCACTCCTGCTTCTGTAGTCGCCGAAAACGCGTTTGATGAGATGTTTTGGTGCAACGAGAGCTGCGTTGGTCGCGGATGCAGACAGGCTCTGTAGTGTAGTGATCTCGGTGTAGTGACAGCAAACTGTAGTTGTATACAAAGGATGCTGGTTGCGTTCCGGTCGCGTCCCGTCCGATGAGAGGTGTGGGTTCAGCCTTTGTTGTGCAAACATAAGTGTTGCTGCTGCTTGAAGCGGCTCATGCTCTTTTCGTGCCGAAGGCTTGCGGCTCCAGAGTGCCTGCACGCTCAACGCCAAGATGCGATCAAGAAGAATCTGCCCAGTGGCACCGCAACATTCGCTGATCTACTGCACACGACCGAAACAATGCTGCGAGCTATATGTATCGGCCATATGTGTCTTGAAGCTCCTGCACAAGCCGGCCTAGGACGAGCGTCTGAGTGCCCTTCACCAAGCATAGCAGAGAGTCTGCCGTCCTGGGTATCTTGGAGCGCCGTAGCCTTTGAGAGCAGAGGCTGACCATTCGCAAAGTGGCAAACTTGGAGACCTCGACGTGCGAACAACGCATAGATTCATGCTCAGTAGACGCTCCGGCCTCGTCCCAGTCGCAACGGACGCGCGACAGAGCTCCGCCAAACCATCAAGCCTTTCAACAGAGGGTTGGACACCTGAGAATGACTCGGATGCTCCGCCACGACACACCATAGCAAGGACATGGTAGTGTGAGCAAGAGACTCCTCCAAAGTAGCAGCAGCAAAGATCCAAAGCTCCGCCATCGAGCCAAACACCGTACATCCAATCCAAAGACCTTCGACGAACCACCAAGCAACACCCGCTTTCAACACAACAACACGGATAGAGAACAGACGGTTAGAACATACCTAGAGATTGATTTTGGTCGTAAGGTGTCGTAAGCGGCGTATAATCTATGTCTACAAATGCAAGGCTGGGCTCTGTCAGCATCTCGTTCTGGTATTCTGCCGGAGCGCGTTTGCGGACTTACTTGGTACCCAGACTGTGGGTAAAATTACATATCCAGTGGAAAACAGAGCAAAGAGGAGTCTATGTCGTATCGTCGTCTGCTTTGAAAGTGGTCAGCATCAGCATACGTCGTCATAACGAAAAGCCAAAGAGTTCGTGGCGAAACGGACAACTGAACATACCTATTCGCATACCCAGCACCACCACCACAGCTCAATCTATATCCTGACACAGACACGGTTGTTACAGTGTATGTCAGGAGCTATCTGCCTCTCGCATCAAAACCACAACCACAAGAAGAGGTTGGGGTTATGCCGCCGCGTGGCTCGGCAGAGAGAAGACCAAGGGACCGGGCGATGTGGAGCGGACAAGGTTGCTCGCGTGTGCGGAGATGGCTGTAGGCTGTGGGGAAGACTCGCCGGCGCGTGACAGCCACAGCGTCTATTACAACCCAAGCTGACGTAGAGGTTGAGGAAGATGAGTTAGGCTTGTCGAATCGTTCGTGGCGAATGCTTCCAGGCTATGTGATACCTGGACCAGGGGCAGAAGGTGAAGACAGGATGCCGTCTCAACAGCACGCGAGATCCCCAAGGTTGCTGGTTGTGGAGTATGGGATATGCGAACGGGCTGCAGGCTGGTCAAGCGCTGAGGGGCCAGACAATCGGCAGGATGATGTCTCTGGCCACCGGTAAGCTCTGACAGAAGGCGAGGCTGTCGTAACAACAGCTAATGTAAGTTCTGGTTCGACTGAGTTCCAAAAGGGCAGTGTAAGAGGCTCTGCATCAGACTACCACTAACTACTCAGGCAAGCAAAGAGAGTTGAGTGGGCGTGATGCAGCTAAGTATGCTTCGAGACCCAGACTCCAGACCAATGCCCTCTGCCTCTGCAGGGCACGGCTGGCCCGGGTCAAGGGTCAGGGGCGCCGAAGGCGAAGGCTGCCTCGAGGCTGCTCTGCGAAGAATGCGGAGACGGACAGCTTGCAGCAGACGCCACCTCGCCAGTGGTGCACCAGGTGTGTACGGCGATGTCACGAGAGCGGCCAGAAGCAGCGCTGAGAAGCTATGGGCATTTCTCCTGGAGGCGGGCCAATGACCAGCACGCCCATGCCACCTTCCCGAATCACAATCCAACATCCTACACGAACGGGTCCGTTGCAGCGCCTCTTCTGACCAGCAAGCGGACTTGGTGCGATTTTTACCAGACTTCTCAGCTGGGCGTTCGAGGGCCCGTTCTCCGCGGCTGGTGAAGCCGCAAATTTCTAAGTCCGTTATGATCGATCATCCTCCGATGGTACTGATCAGGTTCAACACCAATTGAACGTCCATCGTTGCGTGCCGAACGTCATACCGTTTGCTCCCTCGAAACACTGTTGTGTCCTCCTGGAGGCACTTCACAATTGTTGGGACGCCGTGAGCATCATGGGACCACAACACGATGATCGTGCCAATGCGACGACATGCGGAGAACCTTGTCTGCCATGAGGGGTTCGCGATTTCCCACTGTGAGATCGCCATGGTGCACAAAGTGTACCGTCCGAGGCAGCCCTATTCCGCGTACCGCAGACTCCAGAGTAGAGTATTTGCGTATATGGAGAAAGCATGAATAAAGATCGCCAGATCGCTTGCATCCATTTCGGCAGGCAGAGCTCGCTATAGGCGTCCACCGAAGAAGTCGACCAGTTAGATTGACAGGCCGATCTAGTCAGCTTGACCTCGTCCGGCACCTTCCTGATCAGCATCCTCCGTCCAAGGGGTCTTCGACAAGCCGCGCGCACGCTCTTTCTTACACCAACGCAGCACAGCATGCTGTAGCTACTGCTTACCGGCGGATAAGCTATTCGACCATGCCTTTGTGCCGCTTTGCAGCTCTGCTGCGTGTCTTTGCGGGGTGCAGGTCTGCAACAGCAATGTGCCGTCAGGCTCGATATCACATCATGCCTGAGAAGGCGTCTCGCCAACTGCAAAGCCGGCTAGAATCCTACTCACATGTCGATGAAGTGCGACATTAGGTTCGCTCCGAAGCTATGGCAAGCCACGTCCCAATACTTGGCAGCGCAAGTCATTGGTAGAAGTTGTCAGGCGCCGACGCCTTACAAGCTCAAGCATGCAGATTAATAAGTGCAGCCAATCTGATAGACCTTGGGTCTATATATCCTGACCTCGTTTGCGTAGGTCTGGTACTTCGCTCATGCACGACAACGAGGGCGGCAAATTGCCTCATGGTGCCAACTGCGCCCTCATACGAGCATTGCGGCAACACATGTCCAATTCTGGCCAGAGACTGACAGCATCCACGTCGAGCAGGCGTCCGTCTGTTGCAGGAGTCTGACGCAGAGGTAACACCGTATGCAATGTACCATATCCACTGCAGCTGAATATCCGCAGACCCTTTAGTACTTCATTGTTCACACAGCTCGCAGTACTGCCTGTCCCAACTGTTCTGGAGCGAGGTTTGAACAGGCTGTTGTAGGTCCAGAATCTGCGTCGCCAAGTATTACGGCGCATAGTAGGGGAGCCGAAGTCACAAGAAGGCAGTGATTTGGTATGTACCGCCCCGCCAGAACATCAAGTGTGTTACCGCAGCTAACGGTCGACGAAGCTTGTCCTCGGTGTCGGTCTGGACTGGAAGTTCTTTGTAGTCTGTGGCACGCGAGCATGGCTTAGCATCGGCGAAGTGCAAGTGAAGGCCGCCGGGGTACTGACCAGCTCCGGCAGCAGCCTCGCAGTGTTATTGCGAAGGGCGTAGACATGCTACTTGTTGGTATGAAAGAGTATTCTACACGCTGTCGATTCTCCTCTCCTATGCCGCTGGACTTGGTTCCGAGGTACTGACCTTTCTCTTTGTTGTGCGGTGTCCTCGAGCCCATGCTAAGCTGCACTGCAACAAAGCGATCAAGTGGCATCTCTTTGAACCGCCTATCGCGTTGTGGTCTTGCCGATGTCTGCCGGGGGAGTAATGCATGCGCCGAAGGTCGCTTGGTCTGCGCGTCTCACGCGAAGACCTGACGATTTCTAGGCTTTGCATGACACAGCTGCATTGATCTGCCACGGTGGCGACGAGTTGAAAAGTATACACACACTCGAGTCCATTGCCCAGCTCTTGTCTCCATGGCATAGGGTCGCCGGTCTCCCCTTGTTTTGAAGCCAAGGAGCCGATCTGAGGGTGCAAGCAGAGGTGTATGTGCTTTTGAACTTTCGTTGATCAGGGAGGTGTACTATGGCGACTATGTGCTCTGAGAACATTCGAAGACCGTTTCCAGAGCCTGTGCCAGCGTTGGTGGCCGTTCGAGAGTTGCAGTGGTCACGGATTGGGTGGTGCTAACGCGATCTTTGGCTTTCCCTTCAAAGTTGCCCTCGAGCAATGCATTCGCAGGGAGCCAACACGAGCACGCCAAGCTCTTTCTCGCTCGCTCGACGCTCTTTGTTCAACACAACTTCACACTGCAGCTACCCTTCTTTCTTTACTACGAGCTCCTCGAAGCCAGCGGCATCATCTTCAGCATCTGGGTCACTGGCCACGGCATCTAGCGAGGCCTCCGGGGGATCTCTGTGAGGCAAAGCTCCCAGCCTTCCCTGAGTGGCGACAGCGTCGGGGACTTCACCCAACTTCGCGCGTGCAAAGCTTCGTCATCACAACAACAACTTCCTCTCCAACAACGCGGCCACGATCACATCTACTCCCACAACACGAAAGGAGGTGAGTGCACTCGTGATTAGTGTCTTGACGACGACACAAGAGAGCATTACAAGTCCACGTCCTCACAACACCAACTATCCTCCCCAACAACGCGGCCACGATCACATCTACTCACACAACACGAAACACGGTGAGTACACCCGGCTTAGCGTCTTGACGACGACACAAGAGAGCATCACAAGTTCATGGAGTTACCGCAGACTAACACAGACACGCGCTACAGCACCTTGAAAGGATGAAGCGAACCTTTTCAGGCCCGAAATGGCCCTTCAAGCCCGAACCTCAACGCATCAAAAAGAAGACGAAGCCTAAGAAGCCTCCAGTTCCGACAACACCTGCATCCTCTGAAGTGCAGAAACCGAAACGAAAGCCGGTCTGGAAAATTGTTCCGACGGACTGGGAAGCCTCACGACATGTGGACCCAGCATCTCTACCCGGCCATCTGGACGTCACCAAACCTTGGACCGCAAACGAAAAGAACGACCCTTCTGGCGCCGTACGAAACGGCTGGTACTCTCAGCGATATGATCCCGAGTTCATTTCTGGCTGCGACCGGAGTTGCCGCGTGTGTCGAGGCAGGGAAGACCGGATTGCTGTCTGAGCCTTCATTTCTCACGTCAAATTCACGTGACCCTGCCCGTCACCCATTCGAAGCAACTTGAGGCTGGCACCGGGCAAACGTGGAGGTGTTCTGTACTCAAGTGTCTCTCTCTTGAAAAACAAAAAAAAACTTATGAACATGTGCAAGGTATGGTTTGCATCCTCTTGGCCTCTCACTCGATGTCGCGGCTCTAACAAAGGCCATCATTCTACAGAAACCTGCATCGCTCGGCACAGCTCACTTTGCAATTGTATAACGTTGCTCACCCTGGATGACTATTTTCCTCAAGCCCAGAAGACTTAATCAACATCACTTATGCATGGTGCCGTCTGGTTAGATGGCTTTTTCATATCGTCTCATACCCTGCAGTGTAAACAAGGAGCTTTCCGGGTCCCAGTACAGACTCGCATCACTTGGTGTCATCTCAACGACGCCGGCAGGTATGTTCCATTGCCTCACCGGATCGTTCAATACAAGTCCGGTACACGAAGAAAACAAAATATTGACGTGTAGCGCAGGCAGCACCACCACGTGACCGACGCCCAGCGCTGGTCCTCGATGGCTCCTTCCTCACTTCAGTCGTTCTTGCAGCTTTCAGCGTAGATCTCGAGACAGCGTGACCTTCTCCCACACTTCACACTTTCACGTACTACCATTACACCCATACCACAAAAAACACACCAAAACCAACGAGAAACTACAACACCGCAAACATGGTCACCCGCTACACCACCAACGGAGATGGAGCCGCTGTTCAGGACCCGGGCAGGGTCAACAGCGAACGCACCATTGAGAGAAGCAACACCAAGAAGTGGCTGGATGCAATGAAGGCGGACACGGACAAGGAGGTTGCCTTTGCCTTGGGCAAGCTCAAGTAAGTTGTTCCCGTTTCCCATCGTGCTGGTGTCTGCGGGCGTGGCTAACTAGTATCGCAGGCTGGCCAACGAGAGCGCCGTCAATCGTAGCAGAGAAATCGACGAAGAAGCCATGACTGCAATCGAGGGAGCACTGGCAGTTGTCAACCTGCAGAGAGAGCTTCTCAAGGGCGCCAAGGGAAGTCTGGAGCGCAGCATGTCGGCCCAGCAGATGGGATCCCGCATCGCCGCTGAGAACAAGGAGGCAAAGGACTATCTCACTGGCGAGAAGATCAAGGCCCTCAAGGTGCGCAAAGGCACCACCACTGCGGGAAAGGCGCGCGCTGAGAGCAGTGCGCTGGAGATGGCGAAGGGGACCTTCAAGCAGTAGATACCAGAAAGTGATACCGTCAGCTCCGGGAGAGAGCAAATGAGAACGACCACGGAGATGGTCTATTTTCCGCAATTATCCCATCTCCTCTCACCTCTCTTTCACTGTAATATCTTCTCCTTCCGGCTACTAATGCACCTGCTCTGCCGACGAGAAAGCATGCGTATCTCACTGGTAAGACCTTGCAAAGATGAGCCTGTCACTGATGATATTCTCACCCATGCCAAAAATTTAGAGGCACGCAGCAGTAAGTATCTCACTGGCAAGACCTCGCAAAGGTAAGCTTGTCACTGATGATGTTTGCGCATATGCCACAGAGATGGGAACACGCAATGTCGAGTATCTCACCGGCAAGACCTCACTAAGTTAAGTCTTTCGATGATGATACCCGCGCATGTTTCGTAAAGGCAGAGACATTTAGCAGGAAACAACTCACTGGCAAGACCTCGCGAGTATGAGCTTGTCGCCGATGGTAATTGCACATTAGCCACAGAGGTAAAGACAACCAACGGTGAGCATTTCACTGGCAAGATGTGGGAGAGATAAGCTCATAGGTGATGGTATGCTCTCTTTAGTAACAGAGATACATGTATGCGAGAGTGAGTATCTCACTGGTGAACCTTGAGAGAAGTAAGCTCACAGATGATGGTACATGCTCTTGAGTTACCAAAGGCAGAAGTATGCAGCACTCAACATCTCGAAGGCCACATCGCAACAAAATCTACCTGTAGCCGATGGTAGACGCATACGCGCACATTGAGATATATCGTTGATGAAGTCGACAGAGGAATGTCCTAAAATGTTCCGGTATCGCTCCGGCGCCAACAACCATGACGCCATCCTCAGGTAAACATCGATTCCAATTCACAACCACATCAAACGCCCAACACAACCAAAAACCCTACCAACCCAACAACAAACCTCCTCCAAAATGGCCTCCCTCTTCCTCCGCTCCGTCCGCGCAACCACCAACCCAGCCTTCACCACCCTGCGCGCCGCCAAAACGCCCACGCTCCGCCGCTTCCTCGCCACGCCCGCCGCACGCGAGCAACCTCGTCTACGCATCGGCTCAGAAGCTCCCAACTTCCAGGCCAAGACGACCGCAGGCGACATCGACTTCCACCAATGGCTCGATGGCAAATGGGCGATTCTGTTCTCGCATCCGGCGGACTTTACGCCCGTGTGCACCACCGAGCTGGGAGCGTTCGCTAAGCTCGGAGGCGAATTCGAGAAGAGAGGCGTGAAGATGATCGGTTTGGTGAGTTTATCTAATAAGACTACAGTCCCAAGAGCCTTCTTTTTTTTTTCTTCTAACAACACCCCCAGTCCGCAGACGACCTCTCCTCGCACTCAGCATGGGTCTCCGACATCAACGAAGTCAACAACACCACCCTCCAATTCCCCATCATCGCCGACGCAGACCGCTCCGTCGCCTGGCTCTACGACATGATCTCGCAGCAAGACATCGACCGTCTCGCCAAAGAAGGCGGCATCGCCTTCACCATCCGCTCCGTCTTCGTCATCGACCCTTCCAAAAAGATCCGCCTGACCATGATGTACCCTGCCTCCACCGGCCGGAACTCCGCCGAAGTGCTGCGCGTTATTGACAGCTTGCAGACGGGCGACAAGCAGGGTGTTGTCACTCCGATTGATTGGCAGAAGGGCGAGGATGTGATTGTGCCGCCTAGCGTGAGCACGGCGGACGCGAAGAAGAAGTTTGGCGAGGGGAATGTGAGGGAGTTGAAGCCTTATCTTAGGTTTGCTAAGGTGTAGAGAGTTTTTTGTAGAGATGTATGTGTAGATATTTGTAAATTTTAGATGTATACAAGATGGAATGCACAAAGATGGTGGCGATGAAAGTCCTTCTATACAAGGATTGGACGTTCAGCATCAAAATGCTAGTATATATAATTTGGTCAAGACCTCTATCTCCCGTTGCCACTGCCACCAGCAGTAGCCTCCTCTTTCTCATCTGCTTCCTCGCCAGGAAGGAAGATCTCATGTCCACTACCATTTCTAACCCAATAAGCCGCCACACAGCCAATCGACGCAACAGACCCAACGATCCACCACGCCATTCCTATCACGCCGCGTTCCATCCATACGCCGAACCACCAGCCCGCCAGGATCGGGCCAAGAGTGCGGAAAGTAGCCGAGCAAGCCTGGCCAAGACCATGTATGGTTCCCAAAACTGAAGGATGCGGCGATGAGTTGTTGAGCAGGATGATGGTTGCCGGGAGAGCAAAGGTTCGTGCGGCGACTTGTAAGAATAGCACAAAAGAAATGCCGAGCCAGACTGCGGCGCCGGAAGCTGGGTCGGGAGCTTTCGATGTAGATGGTAGCAGCGCGATGTATGGTGCGAGGAAGTACGCAGCAGGGAAAAGGATCAAAGAGCCGCGGAAGCAGCGCATGAGGCCGAAACGCGCGTTAGCCCATGGGTACAGGAGGAATTGCAGAGCCACGCCGATGAAGCCGATGATGGCCATGGCGAAACCGATTGTGGGTGGCGGGAAGGCAAGACCAGAAGCGAACTTGAATGCGCTGCGTGGAGTGGCGTCGAAGTCTGCAGGCGCATCCTTGGGGACAAACGCGCGGGGAGTCGCAAGGAAAAGGATCCAAAGGTTTGAGAAAGCGCCCATGTGGAAGTCGAAGATGGCAATGCTTAGGAGTGTCCAGAGAACGTTCGGTGTCCAGATGCGTCGGAAGGACAATCGCTGGATGGCTGGCGCTGAATCGGCCTTTTCACCATTTGAATGTAGGCGTTCGAGCTCCAGAGATCCGTTGCGTTCAGAAGTGCTGAGGAGACCCTCGCGCTGCACTTCCTGCAGTTTGCGGTATCCGTGAGCTTTGGCATCCTTCATGTTGGAATAAGTCTCCTGGATAAAGCGAATTGGCTCAAAGCGACGCTTGCCTTTCAGCGTCTCCTCGAGACAATAGTGTACAAGCAGAGCTTCAGCAACGAGCAGCACACTGCAAAGCAAGTTAGGCAATGCATACGGATACTTCTTCATCCATTGAACTCCGTCCGCTCCACCAAACGTGCTTCCCTCCGCAAACAGACGAGGGAAGTTCTCCAGCGGTTCCGCAAGAATACCGCTCAGAATCGGCCCAGCCACGTTCGCAACATTGAATGCGGCCGGTAGCAAAAGGAATGCACGCGGATGCCATGGCTTGGGTGTACGTTCTGCCACCATAGTGCGTGCCGATCCTACGGTGCCGTTGATAGCACCACTCATAACTCTCCAGAAGACAGCTTGTCCAAAAGTTGTACTGAAAGCGACACCAATGCATCCCAAACTCGTTCCGATCAATCCAATGTTCAATACTAATTTCCTTCCAATGCTAGGCTGGTCTGCAGCTCTTCCCCAAAGTATACTGGTAATAATTTGCGCGGCGGTAAATGCTCCTTGTAGCATGCCGGCCTGATGTGAGATTGTTCCGTCTGATAGCTCTGGATTAAATGATCGTAGCTGGTGAACCATATATGTCTGAAGCGCAGCCATCTGGAAGAAGTCGACGAATCGTGATGCTGCAAGGATGGCCAATTGGCCCTTGTTGGGCATGTTCGTCCATGTTGGCGCAGGCGGTGGCGCAGGTGTGATTGTTTCCACGTTACTCGAGCTCGCAAGCGTTGGCGTCTTCGGTTCAGAGCGCTGTCTCGTCAACGTGCCAGGCCGCTGTTCCCATGCCGTGCTCGACAGGTGCCGTGTGTGTTTGGGTATAGGCATCGAGCCATTCTCCGCCGCTGCCAGCGACCAGTCGTCCTCTTCTCTCACAGCTCCTGCGGCGGCGTTGTAGTCTGTGTCGTCGTCGGCGACGTAGGAGCCATCTGTGCGAGAAGATCTGCGGTCAGCAACGCTTCGTCGGCCAGGCTTATAATCGTCGGTACGAAAGGAGTCCGAACCATGACGTTGGCGCAAGTGGCCCGAAGCGTTGCGCTGGTGGGCTAGAGACGCAGACGCCTGCCGCTGGTGTGCCATCGCAGTACCAGGGGAGCACGGCGGCGGCGGCGGCAGGCGAATGTATGATGCGGGATGACACCCGCTGGTGGTGGTGGTGGTGGGGTGACTTTTGGCCGAGAGAGAGGCTTGAGAGGGACGGAGGCAGGCGCACGCAGGCAGCAGAAGGTGCTTGCGTGATCCGGGGAGAGGCTTCTGGCAGAGTTCGAGAAGAGGCTTGAGTAGTGCAAAAAGACACCAAGATCACCACCACGTGAAGACGATTGGCCTCGGACCGGTCGCCGGGGTTAGACGTGAGATGAAGGGACGGGAGTTAGATAGCCTCTACGTCGGCAGAGGAAACTGCCAAGCGATTGTTTTATACACTTCCCTATCACCTCGCCGATGATATTGCAGCACCACTCGCGAGTGTTGTGTATAGAGGTGTCGTTACTCTTAGAGGCGCAGGCTCATGCGTCCGATGTCGCCGTCTTTCGAGTACCCTTTTCGTCCACCACGAGCGCAAGCAATCGACGCGTGTAGACGTGGAACGCTGGAAGCCCTCAAACGTAGACGACGTAGTTTACCCGACGCCGTCCAGTCCTCAGCAGCAGTCGCACGGAGCAGGCCGCCGACTCCCAGCAAATGCTTGTCCAGAGAGTCGCAGCTGTGGAGCGCGAGGCGGAGGGGTATCAGGAGGGAGAGTGCCGATGTCCATCTTGGCATCAGAGATAAAGAGTTTTGAGAGCAGGGCAGGGCACAAGGGACGACGAGACGTTGAAAGACCACGCCGCGCGCGCATCGAACTTGGGTCAGACTTCTGTGCTTCATCGCCTAATGATCGTGTGGCGCCCGCTAAGGTAGGCCAGGGGTGCTGGCACTAACTGCGTTTCGGCGTCGTCATCAATATAAGCTGAATCGCACCGAGGCGGCTTCTATAACGTCTGTGATATGCGTATGCGGTATGCGTATGTATATGTCGATGTGAGGGCTGGTGAATGCGTACGCTTTAGGGCTACCATGGCATGTGCCGACTGGCTCGCGCATTTACATGTTTGCGCCGGAAGAGACATGTACCGGCCGCGTAGGAGGAAGGAGAGCGGCATCGCTGCGAAAGTGGCATTGCTGAAAGATGGCATTCTTCATGGGAAAGTGGCGGCGCAAAGAGAGCAATATCACATGGTGAAACTTGAAAGTGAAGCAAGAGAAACAAATCCCAATCTTCAAAAGATATGCCCATCAAGGGCTTTTGATACATAATAGTGGCCATAACGCTAAATGGCTAAAGGATAGCTAGAAATGCAAATGCAGATGCAGTAGATGATAAAGAGATTTTGCCGTCAATGTGTGTGCGCTTGGTTGCCTTCAACCATGCCTCCAGTTCTCGTCGTTCTCGGGCTCCTTCTCTTCCAATCGAGAGTACCTTCCGAGTACTCGACTGCCCAATTCTGTCCTCCGAAGTCCTTGTCTCAGTTCATATACGCGCTCTGTCAACCACACTGGCAAAATGCTCTTCTCGTCATGCCCTGGCTTGTCAGTGCCCAGACTCCTCAGTGCTACGATAGCAACCACGCCCAGCGCAACTAGTGCCGCGACTGCTATGGCGACTATCGATCCTATTTGCAACGTCTTGTGCACGATGCCGTTGGGCGAATCTTGGTAGTAGTGCGCCGTGTCGAAACCGCGATTAGGAGACAAGAACCTCTGATCGACGTGCACACTAACATTATACTCCGTGCGGTTCTCATCGGGCGTCTTCTCTGCCGTGTTACAGCCACGATTATCGCAGTAATTGACCAAGTTAGGAGACGGTATGAACGTGCGCTGAGTAACAGAGCGCTCGAGCGCGCGGCCATAGATATCAACGGCTTCGGCGTACGTCCACAGTGCAACGGCAGGGAAAGCGTATTCCGTTTCGAAGCCGGTCTTGGTGGCGTTGCCGATCAGCTCGAAAGTGCCCGAGGAGGAGTTGGAGGCGTAGAAGTTCCAGCTGTAGACTTCGGTTGCGCCGTTCCAGGAGACGTAGAAGCGCATGCCGCTCCTGCGGTTGCCGATGCGCGAGTACGTCCATAGCGCGGGTTTGGTGAGCGGCTGCGCGGTCCAGTTGTACTTGTTCGAGCGATAGATCATGACGTTGGATGCACGCTCTGCAACCTTGGCGTACATGACAGGTGTGCCGTCCGATGTGTGCTCTGAAAAGTATGCGTGCTCGCCCCAACCGATGTGGCAGTTGCCATCGGGCAAAAGCTGCATGTTTCCTTGAGACCCAGAGAGAAGGCCGCCAGCCTTTTCCGGAGCGCCCCACTGAGCGATCTTGGTAGCGGTGTTCGCAATGTGGTCCAGAGAAATGATCCATCCATGAGAGAATTTGCCGGTCGAGTTGAAAGTGTTGCTTCCGTTGTCGTAGAAAGAAAGGATTGTGTGAGTCGTGTTCTCGTACACCCAGCGAGCGTGGTGCTGGTATGAGAAGTTGAAATTGGTCTGCTCGAAAGTCGGGTTGTTGCCGCCCATCTCCCACATGATAGATCCATCCACGCCAGAAAGTTTGTAAATAGCGCTGACGTGGCGCGCAGAAATGAGGTAGTCGCCATCTTCGTTCTTGTCCACACTGTTAATGTGGAAGTAGTCCCAAGGCGATTGCTCGTGAAGGCCATCACCGCTGGTGTCGGTAGACGATGGAAGAGTCCAGCTCATGCCTGGGTCTACGTGGTCCAACGAGCGCCACTCAAACAGCACATTGCCAGTCTCAATATCCACTTCCTGGAACACTCCTTCCACAATCCAGCCCATTCCATTTTGTATGTTGAACCGCGGGTTGGTAGTAAGATCGTACTGCCTAGGCTGGTAGACAGTCATAAGCGCCGTAGTCCCATCCGTGTAAGGCGTCATTTTGAACTCGTGCATGTCGCTGCTGGCGCCCGCGCCAGAGCTCTCGATTGTCTTGACTATCCTGTAGTTCTTGTCCATGATCACGCCGTGTCCTCTCGCGAACCCTTGGTGCTGCTCTCCTTGGAAGTAGCACAAATGGTCCTCTCCCTTGTACTGGCATACTCGCGGTGTATGCGCCGTCTTTGGCCCGGAGGAGCCAGCGCCGGACCAGACCAAATTGCCATAGTTGTCGTAGATGTACGGTCCAGGATCGAGGTTTCGGTATGGCGCGAAGAAGATGTAGCCGGGCGTCACGAGCTCCGGGCGGAGGATAGCGAAGTCTATTATGGGAGCGTGTAAATCAGGTCGCTGCGAAGAAAGCACAAAAGGTCAGCAAGATATAAAGTTGCGATTCCTTCCCGCTGTGTCCACTTCTTTTCTCGTATTGTCGACCCGCCTCCGCATTGTTTATACGCAGACCCCTAAAAGGAGGGCAAAGTTGTACCTACCGACTTGAACTGGTGCGTCGGACTCGTCTCGTTGTTAAGCTGTGCGCCAACACCGCTGCTCCCAAGAAGAGCCAAAAGAGACAGACTACATGCTGCTCTGCGGACGAGCGAGTCCCGCGAAGAAGAAGGAGAGAACCAAAGCATCGAGCCCCAAGAATCCCAAGAAAAGAGCGTATATGAATATCCAATATCACGCAGTCTGCAGCGCGGCAGGGAGTGGTATCACGCAATCGCAGGGCTCAATGTCGAAGCCAATCCTACGATCCGCTTTAAAATGTCCAAGAAAGATCGGCCAGAAGAGAGTGATAGGCCGTGCGTTTCGATAGGGAAGAAAAATATATAAATGAATGTGGTTGCTGTCGCTTTCGACGTCCTGGTGTGTGTTTGTGTCTCTCTTGTCTCAGGTCAGATCGGTCGCGAGTATGATTTGGCTTCCCAGGAGGATCCGAGCGGCTAAGGCGTCTCGCGTACAGAACAACGCACGGTTGCAGAAGCGTAAGGCGACACGTTAGTAGCTTGGAAAACTAATAGGCGATGCGAAAGTATGGTTGCCGAATAGGGGATCGTTGCTGCTAATTGAGCACAAAAGAGAACTATACTGAACAACTCAGCAATCCGTTCTTCACACGCGCGCACCCGCCCAAGCAACAGCCCGAGGATTCCAGTGTGTTCTCCTGAATGAGATACCGAAACAGAGGCATCCACCCATCATCGACCGCCGTTGCCGGGCCCCTCTCACCAGGCTCGCAGGCCGCGCAACCATCAGCGTCGTTGTACCTTAGCCGTTACACTCGAGCAGACAAACAGGCCCACTCGTGCTCTCCTTAGCCGCAAACAATCCTTGGACCCCTTGTCGACGTCCCCAGAGGGCAAAAGCGCCTCCCCCTTCCACAGAAGCCCTACGGCTAGAGGGCCCGCAGTGCCCGTTGTTCAGGCACAGGCTCGCGGCCGCCACGTTTCCAACAGATTTGTGGTGGCGCTGTTTTGGCGCTGTTGCTCGCTGCTTCGCGCCCGCCCAGCCGGAACTGAACTTCCTTTCGCTGCGTCGGAGAGTAGGCGAGAAGGCTTCATGCAGGGGGTTCGGCAGTGTGTTGGAACTTGGAACTTGGCCGCCGCGGTCACGGGAGAAAGTTCTTCTTCATGTTCTACAGTTCTGGCTAAGACGCGTGCGCGAACTGAACAGCGTAGGTTGTCGTTGTCCCGAGGCTCGTAGGGTTCGCTGGAGGTATTTCATACTAGACCGGACACAGCAAACGCACAATACCACCACTAAGACATACACGAAAGAGCTGATCCCAAAAGCCATATCCTCCGTTCAGCGCGCCGAGCCCCAAGGCCCTCCCACGCGCCCTTGGCAGCAGCAACGGGAGTGTGCGAGCATCCTCCACCGTAATCGCCAAACGAACACGACCTTCCGATGAATGAATAAAGTGCACAGTCAACTCGAAACGGCTCGCCGGTAGGATTTTGCAATCAATCAATCTGGCGGCACGGCAGCGGGCCAGTCGCTGTTGGGCCTGTTCGCGAAACGAGTGTGGGGCTCTATACCATGTCGTGCATATGTCCATGACTCTAGGTAGCATCATTGAATTGGCAACGCTGCTGGATAAATGTACTTGCGGCTGGAGAAGACGAGGTCGCTGATTGTCTGCCGCCATGTGTATGCGAGAGTAAAGTCATCGATCAAAGTGATGATGTCTTGAAGCTGCGAGCAAACATCCAATGCCGAACACTCCTCTGACAGCATGAATGCTATTGTGCACTGCCGGTCAGAGGTGCGAGACCGCCACGAGGCAGGTCCCACCGCGCACCGCATGAGGGGTACATGTACATGTACATGTACGCCACGGAGAGCGCACAAACGAATGCGTGTACCTCCTACGTACTATAGGTAGGTATGTAGGCACCTACGTACACCACATACGTTCGCCCTGCTGTCGCGGCCGCTCTGGCTCTATCAAGCCCTATAGCAATGTATTAGGGCATATCAAATAGGCACGCTGGCGAGATTGGCAAGCATGGCATGAAAGTATTCCAAGACCTTCACAACGAGGCACAAGGCACGCTGTGACACTTTTGGTGATTTAACAGTAAAATGCAATTGTTTAGATGTATGATGATGATGGTGAGGCCTGCTTTAGGTTTCGAGACCACTGCTGCACTCTCTCTTGTGAGTTCCTGTTTTGATAGAAAGGAGAAGAAACGCCGTCCAAAAGTTTTTCCCAGTATGCAGATTCGAACGCCTTCTTTGTGCTTCCTGCACGAGTGGCGTGCAGAAGAAATGTACCACTCCCAGCCGTGAAACCTGTGAAACGCCGTCTCCTTCCAAAAGTGAATAAAATGCAAACTCAAGCAAATCCCAATGCATGTGTCTGAGCAATCACGAGGAGTTTCTCGTCGACCGCCTGGTTGTGTATGTGAAAGAGCAGGCATCTTACGACTTGCGGCCAAAGAACCTCCTAACAGTCATAGTAGCGCCGAAGACAACAGCCGCAAGACTGCCGCCGACAACAGCAGCACGGAAAGCCACATTGAGCATTTGCATGCGGTTACGCCTGCGGCAGCGGTCGACGAAACCGTCTGTGTCGTTTGTGCGAGGGAACTTCCTGCCTTCGGGAACAGGGACTTCGAGGAAATCGCACAACGGCTTCCAGCCCTCGCCCATCTTGTACTCGAGCAGGTTCTCCGCGGGTACGAGCGAGCGGATCTCGGCGTAGTATTCGTTGAAGCGACGCTTGCCGTTCTTCTCGAAGTCGCCTTCCCAGAATTCGGTCCAGAATTCTGTTTGAGAAAGATCTGTTAGCAAGCAATATTTCGAGGAGTTGTCAATAAAGCAAACTTACTGCTAAGCATAGGCTGGTACATGCCAGCGGCCCAGTCGAACTTTCCAACAGCTTTGAGCTCGGCCTCCGTCGCGCGCCAGTGTACGGTCTTCATGGTGCTTGCGTGCCAACTGTCAATGTCCCGGGTAGTAACCAGGACTTTGGCGTCGGGGTATGCCTCTATCAACTCTTTTGCGAAAGCAACTGCGGGCCAGTCGCAGACGGCCTGGCAGTGGCCGAGGAGCTGGTCCCATTGCTCGCGACCGAATGTTCCCTTGCCGTCGTATTTGGATGCCAGGGCGTCGGACCACATCAGGCAGTCGGGAGGGTTCTCGACGGATGCGGACATCATGTGGTAGCAGTCGTCGAAGCCGAGTTCTTGGAGAGCGGTGCGGAGGGCTGTTGAGAAGTTGTTAATCTCTAGTTGTGGGTAGAAGTGAGGACTGATCTTGCTACTTACAAGCAGTGCCTGTGCGACCAAGACCCAATGCGAGGACACGCATGGGCACGACACGGCGGCACTCTCTGCGGTTGATGTCGGTGTCATTTGTGAAGATGTCGGTGATGGGCTTCGGGGTGTAAGGTTGGAAGGCCATTGTGAGGTTGTTGTGAAGAGTTGGTTGTGTTGGGAGGATAAGGTCGTCTTATCGATATCGCTCCAACTGTATGAAACAAGGTCCAGGTCCGGGTAGCAACAGAAGAAGAGAATGCAGACGGTGCAATGCGACGACCCTTGATGCAGACGTCAATGGGTGAATGCCGAGAAAAGGTGGAAGTAGGCTGGGCACAGAGGGGAAGTGCGGTAGGGCAAGGTAGGTTTGCAAGGAGCGAGTGAGGTAGTAGTGGTGGTAGTTGTGATGTAGCGAATGATGGTATTAAGCTTTGAGAAGAAGACGAAGAAGAAGAGAAAGAGCGGTATGTTGGCGTGAAGATCAACAGGTAATTGCCGGCCAGCAGCAATCAATCTCAACTACACTCAACAACACGACTCGCAATTGGCATTCGCTCGGTCCGGGTGGTCTGAAACGGGTCGCAATGCTGCCTCTCTCCAGCGTCTCCACTCTCCTCCGCCCCCTTGCAAAGGAGAAACTCATGAGGAGATCGATAAATTCTGGGCAAGCCACGCGCTTCCAACCCGCGCTACTGCAGCCGCGCACGTTGTGGCGTCTTGGCGAGTCATTCACTCTGGCAATCTGCTGGAAGTGCTCGTCATCTTCCGTGATGAACGTGCAGCCCGTATGCAAGCCACCATCTGGGCGCGTGAAGACGCATGTACCGTTGTGATTATTGCAGAGGTTCTACGTCAGTACCATTGAGATCCTCAGACATCAGACTGCTGCATCACAGAGACACTTCCTGCAGCATACAAAAACTCTTCCACCTTTGAAACAATGACCTCACGGCCCACGCTCCGAGGCTCTGCTGGCCGTGGGAAACTCCGCGCAAGCACTGGGAGAAGATCATCTTGAAAGCTCCACCTCGACCACTCGCTCTGGCCCGTTCGTCGATGCTCGAAAGCCCTGACAACCTCCTCACTAAAGCAGATAGCGATACACGTCTGCGTACGCAGTACGCTTGTCGCTGCAGATGCTTGCGTACTCGCGTCCACGAGTACTGTATAGCGGTGTCATTCATAGCTCGCGAGAACCTTTATCCCCTCTCCGTGGCTGCACGTCCACTGAGACGGCTGGTAGTTCTCCAAAATCTATCCTAACCAAGTGGCAGCAAGCAGTGTTACGCAGACCCAACAAAGGACGAGACAACACGAATGTAGCAAATACACACACGCAGTGGAGTATGTAGCGAACCAGCAGTCATGCCCTCCATCCCAAAGTCACCCCCATAGATGCCGAACCGGCTCCTACGCAGATCAAACGTCCCAAACGTGCGACAACTTACGTCGTCTTGGTCGTCAAGGCTGAGACAAACAACGTTAAACGTCGGTCGCAGAGCAACAGCAACAACAGCCGGCCGAGCAAGAGCTCGAGCCATGCGTACGTACTTCGTCTCACGCTCCAGCTATATCACTATGGATCGATTTCGATCAGCGGCAGATCTCAAAACTACCACACTACTGTAAATATAATGTGGGTCCTGAAGCGATACTGCTGTCATAACTTGGTTGCATTGTGTTGGGAAACACCTTGTGTTTTGGAAGTACAGACAGAAACTCAGTTGGTATGGAGACATAGAGAAAGCAGAGTCAATACCAGAAATAGGCCTAAACATAGATACGCAGTGTAAAGATATAGGTTATTTTATTTTTCGTTGAATTCTCAGGGGGTATCCTACTCTTCAAACTAAAGACATGCGCGAATCTCGAAATCCTGCCCGTAGCCTCCATGTGTTGCTCACCATGCTGCGATGCACACAAATAATGATCAAAGCCGCCTCACCAAGCAGCAAACCCCACTCATATCCAATGCACACAATTGTACCGACCCAGCGATATCGCAATGCAAAGCAAAAACCCCTACTGCGCGTCAATCCATAGTAATAGTAAAACTGCTTCCGCCTTCACTTCAAACCGAAACCCTCACTCTCCTCCACCGCACCCCAAAGCTTAGCCTCCAGCACCGCCGGACTCGGATAGCGCCACAGCACCAACATGTTGAAGCACGTCCTCGCG
>Ga0265797_10001336_pt1 | contig 43472 bp, 42 predicted proteins | sample P2T30metagenome_FD_192433 | JGI IMG/M metagenome (GOLD analysis project Ga0265797, IMG submission 192433) | Plant litter microbial communities from East Loma Ridge, Irvine, California - P2 T30 | ecosystem: Environmental > Terrestrial > Plant litter > Unclassified | place: USA: California...
ACCGCCCGGCGCGCGGCGACGCGGGCGCGGGCCCTCTTCAGCGTCGACGCGCCGCCGGAGGACTGGTGGCGCGTCCGTCGCTCGCTCGAGCGGATCCTCGCCGACGGCGATCGTGCCGTCGCCGACGACGACCTCGACCGACTGGTCGACCTCAACGAGCGGTTCCACTTCGGCGTCGCCGAGCTGAGCGGCAGCACCACGCTCGCGACCCTGCTGCGCCAGCTGTCGCGGAAGATCGAGTGGCTCTACGCTCTCGACACCTTCTCGCGCGGCAAGCGGCTGTGGCCGGACCACCGCGTCATCCTCGCGGCCATCGACGCGGGCGACCCGGAGCAGGCGGCCGAGCGGATGGGCTGGCACGTGCGCGAGTCGCGCATCGGCTACCTGAGCCGCACGGTGCCGGCCGCGGTGGTCGACGCCCTGCGCGCGACGCCGCCCGTCGTCGCGCCGACCACCGCTTCGGCCCCGTCCGGGGCGCCGCGCGTCGGCGCGGACGGGCCGGTCGCCTCGTGACCCGGCACCATCTCGACGCGACGCGCGAGACGACCAACGACGTCTACTCGCGCGATCACGCCCCCGTGCTGACGGTCGACAGCGGAGACGCCGTCGTCGTCGAGTCGCTCGACGCCTCGGGGCACCTCGAACGCCAGACGGTGCCGGGCGAGCAGCGGCCGAGGCTCTTCGCCGAGGCCCGCGGGCACGCCCTCACCGGGCCGATCGCCGTGCGCGGGGCTCGACCCGGGCAGACGCTCGCAGTCCACTTCGACGGCCTCCGGCCGGGCGACTGGGGATGGACGGTCGCGGGAGGACGCGAGACGCCGATCACGACCCGTCTCGGTCTCGACTCCGTGCCGCCGTCGTGGCTCCTCTGGGAGATCGACGTCGAGGCGGGCACCGCGATCGAGAGCCGCGGGCCGCGCGTGGCGCTGGCGCCGTTCCTCGGGGTGACCGGCGTCGCCCCGGCCGAACCCGGCGAGCACCCGACGACCCCGCCGCGCCCCTCGGCCGGCGGCAACATCGACTGCCGCGAGCTCGTCGCCGGTTCCACGCTCTATCTGCCGGTGCAGGTGCCCGACGCGCTCGTGTACCTCGGTGACGGCCACGCGGCGCAGGGCGACGGCGAGGTCGGCGGCACCGCCGTGGAGTGCCCGATGACGACGGAGGTGCGGCTCGAGCTCGTCGACGACCGTCCCGTCGACGGGATCCACGCCGAGACCCCGGCCGGGCGCATCACGTTCGGCTTCGACGCCGATCTCGACGTCGCGACCGGGGATGCGCTCGACGCCATGGTCTCGTGGCTCGCGCCGCTGCTCCACGTCGACCGCGCCACGGCCCTGGCGTTCGCCAGCGCGGTGGTCGACCTGAGGGTCACCCAGGTCGCCAATCAGACCTGGGGCGTGCACGCCGTCCTGCCGACCGGCGCTCTCGGCGTCTGATCCCCCTCACGGCGTCCGCGACGTCGAGCGGGATGTCAGCTCAGGATGTCCTTCGTCGTGAAGCGGGCCCAGGCGAGCGCTCCGAACACGATGATGTAGCCGCCCTGCAGCAGGGCGTTGTCGGCCAGATTGGACCACACCACCGGGTCGCGCAGGAAGTCCGCGAAGCCGAGCCAGTGGTGCGTGAACAGCCACGGGTCGAGCGCGTCGAGCTGGGGCAGCGCGTCGAGGATCTGCGAGACGGTCGACAGAACGATCGTGGCGGCCATCGCGCCGACGGGCACGCTCGTCAGGGTCGAGATGAAGAGCCCGATCGCGCTCAGCCCGAGCAGCGAGACGGTGACGTAGAGCGCCATCAGCAGCATGCGGAGCGCGTAGTCGCCGTAGCCGATCGTCTGCCCCGACAGCAGCGTCACGGGACCGATCGGGAAGAGGGCGGCCCCGGCGATCGCCCCGAAGACGACCACGACGAGCGTCCCCGCCAGGCAGAAGAGAGCGGCCCCGGCGTACTTCACGAGCAGGAGGCGCACCCGGCCCACCGGCGAGACCAGCAGATAGCGGAGCGTCCCGAGACCGGCCTCGCCGGCGATCGTGTCACCGGCGACCACGCCCACCGTGAGCGGCAGGAAGAGCGGGATGGCCACGGTGAGCGCCGTCAGCGAGACGAACAGGCCGTTCTGGGTGATGTCGCCGAGGAAGGCGGGGCCGTCGCCGCCTCCGTCGGAGTCGTCCGACGCGACGCGGACGGCGACGGCGAGGAGCACGGGGATGAGGGCGAGGGCGCCCAGCAGGGCGATCGTCCGGGTCCGCCGGAAGAGCACGACGATCTCGCTCCGGAGGAGCGAGATCCCCGCGCCACGGGACGGCCGCAGTGCGGGGGAGGGGTCAGCCGGCGACATCGAAGCCCTCCCCGGTGAGATCGACGAAACGGTCTTCGAGACTGGCGCCCGCCACCTCGAAGCCCCGCACGCGGACATCGGCGGCGACGAGCGCGGCGACGATCGACTCGGGCGACAGACCCTCGACCACGAGGTCGGCCTCGACACGGGCCGCGCCCGCGCGCGAGTCGGGCGGATCCGTCGATCGGACGCCCGCCTCCGGCGACAGGCCGAGCCGACGCAGGACGTCGCGGGCGGCGTCGGCATCCGGCGTGAGGAGGCGGACGCGGTGCAGGCCGAGGGCCCTCAGATCGTCGAGGGTCCCCTGGGTGAGCAGTCGGCCCGCACTCATCACCCCGATGTGCGTGCACATCTGCTCGACCTCGGCCAGGAGGTGGCTCGAGACGAACACGGTCGTCCCCTCGTCGGCCAGGGAGCGGATGAGGGTCCGGACCTCGCGGGTCCCCTGCGGGTCGAGACCGTTGCTCGGCTCGTCGAGCACGAGCAGGTCGCGGGGCATGAGCAGAGCGTTGGCGATGCCGAGTCGCTGCTTCATGCCGAGCGAGTAGGCGTGCGCCTTCTTCGACGCGGCGTGGCTCAGGCCGACGCGATCGAGGGCCGCGTCGACCCTCGACGATCGCGTCGAGGCCGGGGCCGAGCGATCGGCGGCGTCGAGACGCTGCAGGTTGGCCCGGCCCGACAGGAACGGATAGAACGCCGGGCCCTCGACCAGCGCGCCGACGCGGGGGAGGACGTCGCGGGCGTCGCCCGGCATCGACCCGCCGAGCAGGCGGATGTCCCCGCTCGACGCGGACGTCAACCCGAGCAGCATGCGGATGGTGCTCGTCTTGCCCGAGCCGTTCGGTCCGAGGAACCCGTAGACGCTCCCCGTCGGCACGGCGAGGTCGAGATCGGCGACGGCCTTCTGCCGGCCGAAGGACTTCGTGAGCGACGACGTCTCGATGGCGAGGCTCGAGGTCGAGCCGGTCGCCGGCGGGGCCGTCGTCACGCGACGGAGGTCACTCGGCCGGTGCCGACGCAGCGGCGACCAGCGCGTCCGCATCGACGGCCCCGACGAAGACGCGCCCGTCGTCGGTCAGGAGCACGGAGACGAGCGACGTCTGCAGGGCCCTGCCGCCGTCGACCGGGGTCATGACCTGGTCGAGCAGCGCCGCCGACCCGCCGGTGGGGTCGGACGCGGAGGATCCCGCCGGAGCGGTGCCCTTCGCGGGGGTCAGACCGACGACGGCGGACCAGCCGGAGCCGATGACCGTGCGAGCCGGGTGCTCGGTCGACGCACCCTCGTGACCGGGTGCCCCGTCGCCGTGGGCACCGTCGGCGGGCTTGTCGACCTCGGTGACGGTCGCGTCGGCCGGCGGGGCGAAGGCGAAGACGGATGCGTCGGGCGCGTCGAACGACACCGAGGTGAATCCGACGGAGATCGCGGGCTCGCTCTGACCCCGTGCCTCGACGACGACCTTGAGGGGGACCCCGGTCTCGGCGTCGACGGTGAGGACGACGCGACCGACCAGAGTCTCGGCGTCGTCCGGCGAGAGCACCACCTCGTAGGCGTCGCGCCCGGCCACCGACACGTCGTCCGAGCTCGTCACGGTCGTCGAGTCGTCGACGGCGTCGAGGACGGCGTCGGCCAGTTCACCGGGCGTCTGCGGCAGATCGGCGCCGTCGACGGAGGTCTCGAGGGCGTCGCTCGCGGAGCGGTCGGGGAGGGTCAGGTGGGTGGCCTCCTTCGACGAGGAGTCGTACGTCCAGACGTCGGAGCCGTCGCGGATGACGTTCCGCTCGGCGAGGTCCTCGACCACCTGCACGCGCTGCTTCGTGGCACCGTCCGCGAAGACCTGGGCCGTGTGGTCGCCGGTCAGCATCTCGAGGGCCTGCGACGACGAGTCGCCCGAGCCGGACGACATGCCGGCGGGCAGATCGGGCAGACCGAGATCGGACGTCTGCTCGACCGTGCCCGAGAACGCCGCGTCCGAGCTGCCGGCGACGAGCGCCAGCACCTGCTGCGGCGTCTTGTCGGGCAGGTCGACCTCGGCGTTGGCTGCGACCGAGGGCACGACGATGCCGGCGGCGATGACGGCGACGGGGATCGCTGCGGCGGGGATCCAGCGGGCTGACTTCTTCATGGTGATCATGGCCTCTCGCATCGGACCGTGGACGGGTCGACGACTGGTCGGCAGAGTACGCGTGAACCCTGGAGAACACTGCGAACCCGAGGCGGACGGTTCGACGTCGAGACGGTTCCGCAGACGCCCGGGCCGGGCGGCCGCCGCTAGAGGTCGACGACCTCGAACTCGAGCAGATCGGCGCCCGTGGCGACGGGCCCGCGGGGTGCGTCGCCGGCGCCCTCGGGGCGCGCATGGGCGGCTCGGGCCCCGTTCGCGGCCCAGGCCGCGAAGTCCTCTTCGCTCCGCCACGTGGTGACGACGAAGTAGCGGTCGTCGCCCTTCACCGGGCGCAGCAGCTGGAAGCCCTCGAAGCCCTCGGCTCCGTCGACGGAGTGCTTGCGGGCGGCGAAGCGCGACTCGAGCTCGGTGCCGGCTCCCTCGGGGACGTGGATGGCGTTGATCTTGACGACGGACATGGTGCTCTCTCTCGTTCTGATGGGACGGGGCGGGGTGCGCGTCAGGCGGTCTTCATGACCGTCGCCGTGAAGCCCTGCACGCGGTCGCGCAGACCCGCGGCGCGGCGCTCGATCTGCTCGGGCGGATTGAGGTGCGGCGGTGCCACCCGGATGAGCAGGGAGCACGCGAGGTCCTCGCAGATGTACGTGCCGAGCGTGTTGCCGTTCAACCCGGCCTCGCCGGCCTTCGGCGCGGTGAACAGACGCACCTGGGTCGCGGGTTGCGGCGAGTGGCAGAGCGAGCACATGGCCGCGATGCCGGGTCGGAGCGACGAGCTCGACGAGCGGACGACGAGACCGACCGGCCGGTCGTCCATCCAGTGCACGATGTAGCCGCGGTGATGGGCCTGCGGATCGCGCCACCCCAGGAACTCGCGCTCGGACCACAGCATCTCGTGCAGCCCCGGGATCGGCAGCCGGTCGAGGTCGCCCGGCTGGGCGTTGACGAACGACGATCGGATGTCGGACTCGGTCAGCGGCTTCATGGTCTCCCTCGGGGCCTCGGTCCCGCCACCCTACGCGGCACGTCCGACACCGACGCGAGGAGGCGGCGGGCCTAGCCTGGGGCCATGTCGGGAGCGGAGGCGATGCACGCGCTGGTGGCGCGCCTCCGGAGGGCCGGCTGCGTCTTCGCCGAAGACGAGGCCGCGCTGCTGACCGAGGCCGTCGACGACCCCGCGGCTCTCGAGGGGCTCGTGCGCCGCCGGACCGCCGGCGAGCCCCTCGAGCAGGTGCTCGGCTGGGCCGGGTTCGACGGTCTCCGCCTCGGCGTCGCGCCCGGCGTCTTCGTGCCGCGCCGTCGCACGGTCGCGCTGGCGCGGCGGGCCTCGGCGCTCGTCCCGCAGCACCGCGCGGCCGTCGCCCTCGACCTCTGCTGCGGGGTGGGCGCCGTCGCCGCCGTCCTCGCGCGCGACCACCCCCGGCTCGAGCTCGTCGCCGCCGATGTCGACCCCGTCGCCGTGGAGTGCGCCCGCGCGAACCTCCCCGCCGACGCCCTCGTGGTCGCCGGCGACCTGTTCGCGGTGGTCCCCTCGCGCCTCCGGGGCCTCATCGACGTCATCGCGGCCAACGCGCCCTACGTGCCGACGGCCGCGCTCGCGACGATGCCGGCAGAGGCGCGGCTGCACGAGAGGATCGCCGCGCTCGACGGCGGCCACGACGGTCTCGACGTGCACCGGAGGATCGCCGAGGAGGCGCGGGCCTGGCTCCGCCCCGGGGGGTCCGTCCTGATCGAGGCGAGCGCCGCGCAGGCGCCCGCCGCCGTCGCCCTCCTGACCGCGAGCGGCCTCGTCGCGCGCAGCGAGCACGACGACGGCTTCGACGCGACGGTCGTGATCGGCGTCCGCCCTGCGTGACGGGTCGGGTCGACCCGCGCGACGGTGAGGCCGGGGGTCATCCGGTGCTCGCGGCCGCGGGCTGAGCGCCTCGGTCGGATCAGACGTCGACGGGGTAGACGCGGGCCACGACGGGCGACTCGGGAGTGCCCGACACGTCGCACATGAAGGCCGCCTCGATGCGGCCGTCGGCGAGATGCCCGTAGCGGACCTCGACGACGGCGCCGTCGGCCGAGTCGCGGACGTCGTCCTCCTCGTAGTTCCAGACGTCGTCGATGAAGGGGAGGTCGGGGTGCTCGGCGGCGACGGCGGCCACGCAGGCGTCCCAGGCGGGAGGCGCCTCGCGGGTCGGCGCCGTGGCGGGCGCCGGAGGGGTCGTCGTCGGGATCGGCGTGCTCGAGGCGTCGGCGCCGGTGGTGGCCAGGGCCGTGGTGTCGGCCGCACCGGGCTCCGAGGTGGGCGTCGCGCACCCCGCGAGGGCGAGGACGACGACGAGGCTGCTGAGGATCAGGGGGGCGGCCATGCGGGGCACGAGGGCTCCTCGGGAGATCACGGGCCGCCACGGTGGCGGGCTTCGCGCTCAGGATACTGCTCCGGAGGCGACACGGAGGTTCTGCGGGCAGGCTGGTCCCATGACCGCTTCAGAGAACCGCGAACCGACCCCCCTCGAGCAGGCCATCGCCAAGGGCCAGGCGGGCGAGGGCGACATGAACTCGGTGCTCGCCGAGTTCGTCAACGCCGAGATCGTCGTGCCGACGGCCGTCGAGGCCGAGGAGTCGCTGAACGAGCTCCAGCCCGTGCTCTTCGACCGCGAGGGCACCCCCATGCTCGCCGCCTTCACCCACGCCGACATGATCGGCGACCAGGTGAGAGAGGTCGCCGGGCACTCCGCCACGATCCACGCGGCCGAGCTCGTCCAGGCGATCCCGCCCCAGACGGGCCTCGTCATCAACCCCGGCAACCCCGAGGGCTTCGAGATGCTGCCCGAGGGCGTCGCGCAGCTGGCCGACGACGTGCGCGAGCTCGTCGCGGCGCACCAGGCCGACGGGGCCGCCTCCGTCGAGCGTCCCTCCGAGTCCTGACCCGCACTCCCGACGTCATCGCCCCGGCCGCGAAGGACGCCGGGGCGAAACCTGTCGGACACACGCCGCCTGTAGGCTGAGCGCCACAAACGAACATCGGGCCATGAACACGTCGCGGGAGAGCCCCGGTGCGCACGCAGTGCGAGCACCGGGCACCGAAGGAGCAAGCTCCCCGCCAATCTCTCAGGTACGCGTACCGCGACGGACTGGCCACTCTGAAAAGCAGAGGCGTCTCGCGGCGACCTCTCGCCCACGGTGAAAGCCGACCTCGGTCGGTGAAGCTCTCAGGCCCATGACAGAGGGGGAGCCCCGCCCGACGCCCGTCGTGCGGGGCCCGCCCCGTCGTGCAGGTGCTGCACGGCACGCTCCCGGTCGAGACAGCTCGAGGCCGGGCCGTCCCCCAGGAGTCCGATGTCCGACGCAGCCTCGAATCTGCCCGCCGCCCCCGGCCCCACCGACGCCGAGCTCATCGGCTCCGACCCGCTCGGAGCGTCCGACGCCGACCCGGTCGGCTCGGAGGGCGACGACGAGCGCTTCAGCCCCCTGCACGAGATCCACGTGGCGGCCGGTGCGTCCTTCACGGACTTCGCCGGCTGGCAGATGCCCGTCCGGTACAGCTCCGACCTCGCCGAGCACCACGCCGTCCGCACGGCGGCCGGGCTCTTCGATCTGTCGCACATGGCCGAGATCGCCGTGTCCGGTCCCGACGCGGGCGCGTTCCTCGACCACGCCCTGGCGGGCACCCTCTCGACCATGACCGTCGGTCGGGCGAAGTACTCGCTGCTGCTGGCGGACGACGGCGGGATCATCGACGACCTCGTCGTCTACCGGCTCGACGACCACGACTTCCTGGTCGTCGCGAACGCCGGCAACCGGGAGGCCGCGTTCACCGCCCTCGCCACCCGGGCCTCGGGCTCCGACGTCACGGTCGACGACGAGAGCGACGACACGGCGCTCATCGCCGTCCAGGGCCCCGAGGCCGAGGGCGTGCTCGACGAGCTCATCAGCGCCGACCGGCTGCAGCCGGACGCCCCCCTCTCGAGCCTCCGCTACTACCGCGTGCTGCAGGGCACGTTCGACGACGCTCCGGTGCTCATCGCCCGCACGGGCTACACCGGCGAGGACGGCTTCGAGCTGTACCTCGCACCCGAGCTCGCCGCCGACCTCTGGACGGCGATCGCCGAGGCCGGTGCGCCGCGCGGCCTCGTGCCGGCGGGGCTGGCCAGTCGCGACACCCTGCGACTCGAAGCGGGCATGCCGCTCTACGGACACGAGCTCGGCCGCGACGTCCGACCGGCCCAGGCGGGTCTCGGTCGCGTCGTCGACACGTCGAAGGACTTCGTGGGCAGGGCCGGCGTCGAGCCCTCGCCCGAGGCTCGCGTCCTCGTCGGCCTCACCCTCCAGGGTCGCCGTGCGGCTCGGGCCGGCTACCCGGTCGTCACCGACGACGGCACGGTCGTGGGCGAGGTCACCAGCGGGGCGCTCTCGCCGACTCTCGGGCACCCCGTCGCCATGGCCTTCGTCGACCCCGACGTGGTCGACCGCGGCCCGGCCCTCGCGGTGGACGTCCGCGGGACGGCGCTGCCCGCCACGGTCGTCCCGCTGCCGTTCTACAAGCGCTCCTGATCACCCTGCCAGTCCACGAGCCGACGGCTCGTCCTCCGCACCTCCCCCCTCCTCGAAAGGCCTCGGCATGACCGACCTCACCTCGCTCCACTACACCGCCGAGCACGAGTGGCTCCTCATCGACGGCGACACCGCCACCGTCGGCATCACCGACTACGCCGCCGAGAAGCTCGGCGACGTCGTCTACGTCGACCTGCCCGCGGCCGGCACCGAGGTCGAGACCGGCAAGGTCGTCGGCGAGATCGAGTCGACGAAGTCCGTCGGCGAGCTCTACGCTCCGGCGCTCGGCACCGTGCTCGAGATCAACGACGCCGTCGTCGACAGCCCCGACCTCGTCAACAGCGACCCCTTCGGCGACGGCTGGCTGATCAAGATCACCCTCGCCTCGGCCGACCGCGTCGGACTCCTCTCGCGCGACGAGTACGTCGCCCTGACCGCCGAATGAGCGCGCAGAACGGCTCCGGCGGCGTCTTCGGCGACTGGGCGGGCCGCGAGGCCGCCGGGTTCGTCGACCGTCACATCGGGACGACGCCGTCCGATCAGGCGGCCATGCTGGCCGTCGTGGGCCACGACAGCGTCGAGTCGCTCGTCCGGGCCGCCGTCCCCGACAGCATCCACACGACGTCCGACGGAGGCACTCTGCCGGCACCCGTCGGCGAGACCGAGGCGCTCGCCGAGCTGCGGAGGCTCGCCGACCGCAACCGCGCCTCCCGGACGCTCCTCGGTCTCGGCTACTACGACACCGTGACCCCGGCCGTCATCCAGCGCAACGTGCTCGAGAATCCGAGCTGGTACACGGCGTACACGCCGTACCAGCCCGAGATCTCGCAGGGCCGCCTCGAGGCCCTGATCAACTTCCAGACGATGGTCTCCGAGCTCACCGGTCTCACCACGGCGAACGCGTCGATGCTCGACGAGGGGACCGCGGTCGTCGAGGGCATGCTGCTGGCCCGACGCGCCTCGAAGGCGAAGTCCGACGTGTTCGTCGTCGACGCGGACGCCTTCCCCCAGACCAAGGCCCTGCTCGCCGGTCGTGCCGCGGCCGTCGGCATCGAGCTCGTCGAACTCGACCTGACCGGTCCGGACGCCGCCGAGCTGCCCGAGTCGTTCGGCGTCTTCGTGCAGTACCCCGCCGCCACCGGCGCGGTCCACGACCTGCGCGCGGTCGCCGACGCGAGCCATGTCCACGGCGGTCTCGTCGTCGTCGCGGCCGACCTGCTGGCACTCACGCTGATCACCGCGCCCGGCGAGTTCGGCGCCGACGTCGCCGTCGGCACGAGCCAGCGATTCGGCGTGCCGATGGGCTTCGGCGGCCCGCACGCCGGCTACATGGCCGTCCGCACCGGTCTCGAGCGCCAGCTGCCCGGACGACTCGTCGGGGTCTCGCAAGACGTCGACGGTCGCCCGGCGTATCGGCTCAGCCTCCAGACGCGCGAGCAGCACATCCGCCGCGAGAAGGCGACCTCGAACATCTGCACCGCGCAGGTGCTGCTCGCCGTCATGGCCTCGATGTACGCGGTCTATCACGGCCCGTGGGGCCTCCGGCACATCGCCACCCGGGTGCACGGCCACGCCGCCGACCTCGCCGAGGCGATCTCCGCCTCCGATCTCGAGCTCGAGAACGACACGTTCTTCGACACCCTCCAGGTCTTCGTCCCCGGGCGCTCGGCCGAGATCGTCGCCTCGGCTCGCCGGCGCGGATATCTCGTGCACGCGGTCGACGAGGACTGCGTCCGGCTGTCGTTCGACGAGACGACGACGCGCGACGACGTCGTGACGATCGCGGACGTCCTCGGGGTCGAGCTCCGCCCGGGTCGGGGCGGCGACGGGCCCTCCGGGCTGCCGGAGGCGCTGCTGCGGACGAGCGACTACCTCACGCACCCGGTCTTCCGCACCCACCGCAGCGAGACCAGCATGATGCGGTACCTCAAGCACCTGGCCGACAAGGACTACGCCCTCGACCGCGGCATGATCCCGCTCGGCAGCTGCACCATGAAGCTCAACGCCGCCACCGAGATGGCGGCGGTGACCTGGCCCGAGTTCGCCTCGGTGCACCCGTTCGCGCCCGCCGACGACGTCGAGGGGTACCTCGACCTGATCGGTCAGCTCGAGGGCTGGCTCGCCGATCTGACCGGGTACGACACGGTCTCCCTGCAGCCCAACGCGGGCAGCCAGGGCGAGCTCGCCGGGCTGCTGGCGATCCGGGGCTACCACCTCGCGAACGGCGACGCCGCGCGGACGGTCTGCCTCATCCCGCAGAGCGCCCACGGCACGAACGCCGCGAGCGCCGTGCTCGCCGGGATGCGGGTCGTCGTCGTGGCCTGCGACGACCGGGGCAACGTCGACCTCGACGACCTCCGCCGACAGGTCGCGGCCCATGCGGACGATCTCGCGGCGCTGATGATCACCTACCCGTCCACCCACGGCGTCTACGAGCACGACATCCGCGACATCACCGACGCCGTCCACGACGCCGGCGGTCAGGTGTACGTCGACGGCGCCAACCTCAATGCGCTGCTGGGCTTCGCCAAGTTCGGCGAGTTCGGCGGAGACGTCTCGCACCTGAACCTGCACAAGACGTTCTGCATCCCCCATGGGGGCGGCGGCCCGGGTGTCGGCCCGGTGGCGGCCAAGGCGCACCTCGCGCCGTTCCTGCCCGGGCACCCGATGGCTCAGCAGGCCGACCGGCGCACCGGTGCGGCCGTGGCGGCACCGGGGGAGCGCCCGGCCCACGCCGGAGTGCCGGTCTCGAGCGCCCCGTACGGCTCGCCGAGCATCCTGCCGATCAGCTGGGCCTACATCCGCATGATGGGCGACGAGGGTCTGGTGCAGGCCACCGGCGCGGCCGTCCTCGCGGCCAACTACGTGGCCGTCAGGCTGCGCGAGCACTACCCGGTGCTCTACGCGGGCGAGGGCGGGCTCGTCGCCCACGAGTGCATCCTCGACCTGCGTCCGCTGCGTGAGGCGACCGGGGTGACCGTCGACGACGTCGCCAAGCGACTGGTCGACTACGGCTTCCACTCGCCCACGATGTCGTTCCCCGTCGCGGGGACGCTCATGGTCGAACCCACCGAGAGCGAGGACCTCGCCGAGATCGACCGCTTCGTCGACGCGATGATCGCCATCCGCCACGAGGCGGAGCAGATCTCGGCAGGGCGCCATCCCGTCGAGGACAGCCCGCTGCGTGCCGCCCCGCACACGGCGGAGTCGGTCATCTCGGGGGAGTGGACGAAGGGCTACAGCCGCGACGAGGCCGTCTACCCCGTCGACTCGCTCAAGCGGGCCAAGTACTGGCCGCCGGTGCGCCGCATCGATCAGGCGTGGGGCGACCGGAATCTGTTCTGCGCCTGCCCTCCGGTCGAGGCCTTCGCCTGATCGCCGACGCCCGGGCCCGAGTCGCCGCTCGGCCCGGGCGTCCGGCGGTCGTGGTCAGGACGGCAGTCCGAAGAACGCCGGGAACGCCGACGCCGCCCACGGGTAGCCGATGAAGACCGCGGAGTCCATGACGACGTGGGCCACGACGAGCGGCAGGATGCGGCCGTAGCGCGCGTACAGCCAGCCGAAGACGAGGCCCATGACGACGTTTCCGACGAACGCGCCGAAGCCCTGATACAGGTGGTACGTGCCGCGCAGCAGGGCGGCGGCGACGATGATGGCGACGGGTCGCCAGCGCAGATCGGTGAGGCGGGCGAAGAGGTACGCCACGACGATGATCTCCTCGGTGAGTCCCGCCCGCAGCGCCGAGAGCACGAGCACCGGCGCCGTCCACCAGTGCTCGGCGAGGTCGGTGGGGACGACGGTGACCGTGAGGTCGAGGGCCTTGCCGACGAGGTAGAGCCCGATGCCGGGGATGCCGATGGCGAGGGCGAGTCCGAGACCGCCGAGGACGTCGCGGCCGCTTCGCGAGAAGTCGACGCCGAGACGCGCGAGGTGCGGTCGGCGGTGCTGCCAGAGCAGGTAGGCCACGAGGGCGACGGGCACGAGGTCCACGAGCACGCCGAGCACCTGGTAGACGAGGTCGAACACCGCCCGGTCGCTCAGCGACGAGTTGAGGGTCGCGGTCTGCTGCGAGAGGCTCGTGGGCTGCGTCAGGCGGTTCACGATCGACACGAGCGAGTACACGGCGGAGGCGCCGAGCGACAGGCCGAGGACGATCGCGATCTCGACCCGGAGGCGCGCGCGGCCGGGTGGGTCGACCGCCGGTTCGAGGGGCATGGCCGGATAATACCTGCCACGTGTCCGAATTCTCGCAACGGAAAGCTGCGTAGATGCGGGCCTGGACGCAACGTTGTGGGCCTCGACGCAAGGATCCTCCGAATTGGTTTCCGTCGTGTAACCGTTCGGCCTCAGGTTTGGAGATGCCTGAGGGCGGTGCTTAGGGTCGTCTCATCCAACGCGGCACGGCTCATGGGGAATCGTGCTGCGTCCTTTCTTGCATCAGGAGGAACATTGAAGAAGACGCGCATGGGCCTCGGGTCCGTCGCCGTCGTGGGGGCGGCAGCACTCGTCCTCACCGGTTGCAGCAGCAGCAACGGTGGCGACTCGGGCGACGCAGCTCCCTCGGGCAACGCCGACGCCATCATCACGACCAACGGCAGCGAGCCGCAGAACCCGCTCGTCCCGTCCAACACCACCGAGACCGGTGGCGGGAAGATCATCGACTCGATCTTCGCCGGCCTCGTCTCGTACGACGCCGAGGGCGCCACCGAGATGGACGTCGCCGAGTCCATCGAGTCCGACGACAACCAGCTCTGGACCGTCAAGCTCAAGGAGGGCCAGACCTTCACCGACGGCACCCCCGTCACCTCCGAGTCCTTCACGAAGGCCTGGAACTGGGCCGCGCAGATCAGCAACGCGCAGAGCGCCTCGTACTTCTTCGACAACATCGAGGGCTACGACGCCGAGGCCGACAGCGACCTCTCGCTCGAGGTCGTCAGCGACACCGAGTTCACGGTCATGCTGAACGCCCCCGAGGCCGACTGGCCCCTGCGTCTCGGCTACTCGGCGTTCTCGCCGCTGCCCGAGTCGTTCTACGACGACGTCGACGCCTTCGGTGAGAACCCCGTCGGCAACGGCCCGTACAAGCTCGAGGGCGAAGGCGCCTGGACTCACAACCAGGACATCAAGCTCGTCACCAACGAGGACTACGACGGCCCGCGCACGCCCGTCAACGGCGGCCTGACCATCACGTTCTACACGACGCAGGACGCCGCGTACTCCGACGTGCTCTCGGGCAACCTCGACATCCTCGACCAGGTGCCCGACACCCAGTTCGCCTCGTACGAGAGCGACTTCCCGGACCGCTTCGCCAACCAGCCGGCCGCGATCTTCCAGTCGATCACCATCCCCCAGTACCTCGAGCACTTCGACGGCACGACCGAAGAGGGCAAGCTGCGTCGCGCGGCGATCTCGCTCGCGATCAACCGCGACGACATCACCGACGTCATCTTCCAGGGCACCCGCACCCCCGCCAAGGACTTCACGTCGCCCGTCATCGACGGCTACTCCGAAGACCTCGAGGGCTCGGACGTGCTCGACTACGACGCCGACCGCGCCAAGGAGCTGTGGGCTCAGGCCGAGGAGATCGCCCCCTACGGCGACACCACCTTCACCATCGCCTACAACTCGGACGGCGGACACCAGAACTGGGTCGACGCCGCGTCGAACAGCATCGCCGACACCCTCGGCATCAAGGCGGCCGGCGAGCCCAAGCCGACGTTCGCCGAGCTCCTCGACCAGGAGGACAACGACGCCATGACCGGCGCCTTCCGTTCCGGATGGCAGGCCGACTACCCGTCGCTGTTCAACTTCCTCGCGCCGCTGTACCAGACCGGCGCCGGCTCGAACTACGGCCGCTACACCAGCGACGAGTTCGACGGCCTCCTCAGCGAGGGCGCCGCGTCGACCTCCGTCGAGGACGCCAACGCGAAGTTCCAGGAGGCGCAGGAGGTCCTCCTGACCGACCTCCCCGTCGTCCCGCTGTGGTACTCGAACGTGACCGGCGTGTGGGCCGACACGGTCGAGAACGTCCAGTTCGGCTGGAACTCCGTCCCGCTGTTCTACGAGGTCACCAAGCAGTAAGGAACGCATCGAGCGAGGCCTCGGCCTCGATCACAACTGCCGAGGGGTCCGGGCGGGTTATCCTGCTCCGGGCCCCTCGGTGGGCGTCCACCACTCTCTCTCCATGATTGCGACATCCATGCACGCGCAGAAAATCGAGGCGGCCTGATGCTCTGGTACACCGGCCGGCGCCTCCTCCAACTGATCCCCGTCTTCTTCGGGGCGACGTTCCTCATCTACTTCATGGTCTTCGCTCTCCCGGGCGACCCGATCGCCGCGCTCTTCGGCGAGAAGCAGCCCAGCCCGGCCGTGATCGAGGCCATCCGGGCGCAGTACAACCTCGACAAGCCCTTCATCGTGCAGTACCTGCTCTACATCGGCGGTCTGTTCACGGGTGACCTCGGCACGACCTTCTCCGGTCGTCCGGTCATCGACGAGCTCGTCCGGGCGTTCCCGATCACGTTCCGTCTCGCCATGCTCGCGCTGCTCTTCGAATCGATCGCCGGCATCGTCGTCGGCCTCTACGCGGGTCTCCGCAAGGGCAAGATCTTCGACAACAGCGCCCTGGTGGTCTCGCTGCTGCTCATCTCGGTCCCGACGTTCGTCATCGGATTCGTGCTGCAGTACGTCTTCGGCATCCAGCTCGCCCTCTTCCGCACCACCGTCAGCTCGCAGGCGCCGTGGAGCGAGCTCGTCCTGCCCGCGATCGTGCTCGCCTCGGTGTCGTTCGCGTACATCGTCCGGCTCACCCGCGCCTCCGTCGCCGAGAACATGAGCGCCGACTTCGTGCGCACGGCGACGGCGAAGGGCCTGACCCGTCGTCGGGTCGTCGGGGTGCACATCCTCCGCAACTCGCTCGTGCCGGTCATCACCTACCTCGGCGTCGACATCGGATCGCTCATGGTCGGTGCGATCGTCACCGAGGGCATCTTCAACATCCAGGGCGTCGGTGGCACGGTCTACCGGGCCATCCAGCTCGGCGAGGGGCCGACCGTCGTGTCGTTCGTCGCGGTGATGGTCATCATCTTCATGCTGGCCAACCTGCTCGTCGACCTGCTCTACGCCGTTCTCGACCCGAGGATCCGCTATGCCAAGTAACACGACACCGGGCCTGTCGCCCGACCACTACGTCGCCCCGCTCGACGAGACGCCGCTGAAGGCCGTCGACGCCGTCGACGAGACCGAGAAGCCCCGCTCCAGCTGGAACGACGCATGGGACGCCATGAAGACGCGTCCCCTGTTCTGGATCTCCGCGGTGCTGATCCTCTTCGTGATCGTCGTGGCGCTGTTCCCGCAGCTCTTCACGAGCACCTCGCCGACCTCCGGCGCCAGCCTCCCCGACAGCAACGGGCCGGCCGAGTCCGGGCACCCGATGGGCTTCACGCTCCAGGGTCTCGACGTCTACGCGCGTGTCGTCTACGGCACCCGGGCCTCGCTGACCGTCGGCCTGCTGGCCACGGTGCTCGTGACCCTGGTGGGCATCGTCATCGGCTCCCTCGCCGGCTACTACGGCGGCTGGCTCGACGCGCTCGTCTCGCGACTCGGCGACATCTTCTTCGCCATCCCCACCGTGCTCGGCGCCATCGTGCTCATGTCGGTCCTGCCGTCGCGCACGCCGCTGACGGTCGCCCTCGTGCTGTCGCTCTTCGCCTGGCCGCAGATCGCCCGCATCATGCGCGGCTCCGTGCTCGGCGCCAAGAGCAGCGACTACGTCATGGCGTCCGCCGCTCTCGGCGTCTCGCGGTTCCGCATCCTGATCCGGCATGTCATCCCCAACGCGATCACCCCCGTGATCGTCGTGGCGACGGTCTCGCTCGGAACGTTCATCGTCGCCGAGGCGACCCTCTCGTTCCTCGGCATCGGCCTGCCCGGCACCGTGATGTCGTGGGGCAACGACATCAACGCCGCCCGCGCCTCCCTGCGGGTCGCCCCGATGCCCCTGATCTGGCCGGCGGCCGCCCTCTCGGTGACCGTGCTGTCGTTCCTCATGATGGGCGACGTCGTGCGCGACGCCCTCGACCCGAAGGCGAGGGCCCGTCGATGACCTCCACCTCCACCCGTCCCGAGTCGGCGGGCACCGCCTCCTCGGCGACCCCCCTGCTCGAGATCAAGGGCCTGAAGATCGGGTTCAAGACCCAGTCCGGCTACGTCGACGCCGTCCGCGGCGTGGACTTCACGATGATGCCGGGCGAGCGCCTCGCCATCGTCGGCGAGTCCGGTTCGGGCAAGTCGACCACGGCCACCTCGATCATCGACCTCCTGCCGGGCGCCGGCGAGGTCACCGGGGGCCAGATCCTCTTCGAGGGCAAGGACCTCACGAAGGCGACGCCCGCCGAGATGCAGGCCATCCGCGGTCGGGACATCGGCTACGTCCCTCAAGACCCGATGTCCAACCTGAACCCGGTCTGGAGCATCGGATTCCAGGTGGAAGAGGCGATCCGCGCCAACGGCGTGGCCACCGGCAAGCAGGCTGTGCGCGATCGCGCGATCGAGGTGCTGAAGGAGGCGGGGCTCGGCGACGCCGACCAGCGTCTGAAGCAGTTCCCGCACCAGTTCTCGGGCGGCATGCGTCAGCGCGTGCTCATCGGGATCGGCCTCTCGTCGCGCCCCAAGCTGCTGATCGCCGACGAGCCCACCTCGGCGCTCGACGTCACGGTGCAGCGGCGGATCCTCGACCACCTCGAGACCCTGACCCGCGACTACGGCACCTCGGTGCTGTTCATCACGCACGACCTCGGTCTCGCCGCCGAGCGGGCCGAGAAGCTCGTCGTCATGTACAAGGGCCAGGTCGTCGAGTCGGGGCCCTCGAAGGAGATCCTGGCGAACCCGCAGCACCCCTACACGCAGCGTCTCGTCGCCGCGGCGCCGAGCCTCGCGAGCCAGCGCATCCAGTCGAGCATCGCCCCGACGCACACCAACGACGTCGAGATCTCCGACGAGGGCGCCGACGACGCCGAGCTGATGAAGCGCGCGCACCAGCGCGAGGAGCTCGGCAAGCGGAACGCGTCGTACATCCAGGTCGAGAACCTCACCAAGCTGTACAAGATCCGTCAGGGCGGCTTCAAGACGACCGAGCTGCGGGCCGTCGACGACGTCTCGTTCTCGATCCCGCGCGGCACGACGATGGCGCTGGTGGGCGAGTCCGGCTCGGGCAAGTCCACCGTGGCCAAGCTGGTCCTCCAGCTCGAGTCCATCACGTCGGGAACGGTCGCCATCGACGGCAGGAGCGTCGGGGCCCTGAAGGGCAAGGACCTCTTCGACTTCCGTCGTCGGGTGCAGCCCGTCTTCCAGGACCCCTACGGCTCGCTCGACCCGATGTACAGCGTCGGCAACACCATCGCCGAGCCGCTCGTCACCCACGGCATCGGCGACCGCAAGAGCCGTCAGAAGCGCGTGCACGAGCTGCTCGACCAGGTGTCGCTGCCCGTCTCGATGGTCAACCGGTACCCCGGCGAGCTGTCGGGCGGTCAGCGTCAGCGCATCGCCGTGGCCCGGGCCCTCGCCCTCAAGCCCGACGTCATCGTGCTCGACGAGGCCGTGTCCGCGCTCGACGTGCTGGTGCAGGGGCAGGTCCTCGATCTGCTGACCGATCTGCAGACCGAGCTCGGTCTCACGTACCTCTTCATCACGCACGACCTCGCGGTCGTCCGGCTGATCGCGGACAACGTCTGCGTCATGCAGAAGGGCCGCATCGTCGAGGCCGGCACGACCGACGAGATCTTCGCGAACCCGGCGCAGCAGTACACCCGCGAGCTGCTCGAGGCCATCCCCGGCGCGAACTTCGAGTTCGGTCGGTAGCCGACCCGCGCCTCCTCGGCCGAGGGCCTCTCCGCCGTTCCGACCGGAACGGGGGAGGGGCCCTTTACCACGTGCCGTAGACTGTCGTCGCCGGGCTCTGTCCCGCGCACCTCCCCCTCCGCTTCTCGTAAGGAATACATCCATGGCGACTGCCATCCGCAGCGACCTGCGCAACGTGGCGATCGTGGCCCACGTCGACCACGGCAAGACGACCCTCGTCGACGCCATGCTCAAGCAGACCAACTCTTTCGACGCGCACTTCGACACCGAAGACCGCATGATGGACTCGAACGAGCTCGAGCGCGAGAAGGGCATCACGATCCTCGCGAAGAACACCGCGGTGCTCTACAACGGTGCTCACGCGACCGACGGCCCGATCACCATCAACGTCATCGACACCCCCGGCCACGCCGACTTCGGCGGTGAGGTCGAGCGCGGCCTCTCGATGGTCGACGGCGTCGTCCTGCTCGTCGACGCGTCCGAGGGCCCCCTGCCCCAGACGCGCTTCGTGCTGCGCAAGGCCCTCGCGGCCAAGCTCCCCGTCATCCTGCTGGTCAACAAGACCGACCGGCCCGACGCCCGCATCGACGAGGTCGTCGCCGAGTCGCAGGACCTCCTCCTCGGTCTCGCCAGCGACCTCAGCGAAGAGGTCGAGGATCTCGACCTCGACGCGATCCTCAACGTCCCCGTGGTCTACGCCTCGGGTCGCAACGGCGCCGCCTCGACGAACAAGCCCGACGACGGCTCGCTTCCCGACAACGCCGACCTCGAGCCGCTGTTCGACGCGATCCTCACCCACGTGCCGGCGCCGACCTACGACGACGAGCACCCCCTGCAGGCGCACGTCACCAACCTCGACGCGTCGCCGTTCCTCGGTCGCCTCGCGCTCCTCCGCGTCTTCCACGGCACCCTGAAGAAGGGCCAGACCGTCGCCTGGGTCAAGGCCGACGGCACCACGGTCAACGCCCGCATCACCGAGCTGCTGATCACGAAGGCGCTCCAGCGCTACCCGGCCGACTCGGCGGGCCCCGGCGACATCGTCGCCGTCGCCGGCTTCGACACGATCACCATCGGCGAGACGCTGTCGGACCCCGACGACGTCCGGCCGCTGCCGACCATCACGGTCGACGACCCCGCCATCTCGATGACCATCGGCACGAACACCTCGCCGCTGATCGGCAAGGTCAAGGGTCACAAGCTGACCGCGCGCATGGTCAAAGACCGTCTCGACCGCGAGCTGATCGGTAACGTCAGCCTCAAGGTCGTCGACATCGGACGCCCCGACGCGTGGGAGGTCCAGGGTCGTGGCGAGCTCGCCCTGGCCATCCTCGTCGAGCAGATGCGCCGCGAGGGCTTCGAGCTCACCGTCGGCAAGCCGCAGGTGGTCACACGTCGTGACGAGAACGGCAAGCTGCAGGAGCCCTTCGAGCACATGACCGTCGACGTCCCCGACGAGTACCTCGGCGCCATCACGCAGCTGATGGCCGCTCGCAAGGGCCGCATGGAGAACATGGCGAACCACGGCTCGGGCTGGGTCCGCATGGAGTTCATCGTCCCGTCGCGCGGTCTGATCGGCTTCCGCACGCAGTTCCTCACCGACACGCGCGGCACCGGCATCGCCAACGGCATCAGCCACGGCTACGGTCCCTGGGCCGGCGAGATCTCGACCCGCACCAACGGCTCGATCATCGCCGACCGCTCCGGCGTCGTGACGCCCTTCGCGATCCAGAACCTCCAGGAGCGCATGACCTTCTTCGTGCAGCCGACCGAAGAGGTCTACGAGGGAATGGTCGTGGGCGAGAACTCGCGCGCCGACGACATGGACGTCAACATCACCAAAGAGAAGAAGCTGACCAACATGCGTCAGTCGACGGCCGACAACTTCGAGTCGATGACGCCGTCGCGCATCCTCTCGCTCGAGGAGTCGCTCGAGTTCGCCGGTGACGACGAGTGCGTCGAGGTCACGCCCGACGCGATCCGCATCCGCAAGGTCGAGCTCGACGCGTCCGCGCGTCAGCGCAGCACCGCCCGCTTGAAGAAGCAGAACGCGTAGCACACGCTCCATCCGAAGGCGGCTCGCAGCTCTGCGGGCCGCCTTCGGCGTGTCCGGTGTGTCCGGCGGCGGTGGACGTCCGGCAGCGCCGCCCGCCTGCGCACCCTGCACCTTCTGCGCGCGTGTCCAGTGACGGCGGCTACCCTCACCGGGTGCTGACGTCTCCGAAGTCCCTCCTCCGCCCGATCGCCGCTCTGGCCCTCTCCGCCGGTCTGGTCGGCGGTCTGACCGCCTGCGGTTCGGGGTCACCCGTCGACAACATCGTCGGGGGAGCCATCGACAGCAGCGTCGAGGGCCTGACGGGCACCGTCCAGCAGGCCGTCGAGGACGCCGCGGGCGAGGTGCTCGGCGGTGCCGGCGTCACGACCGACGGCACGTTGCCCGAGTCGTTCCCCTCGGACGTCCCGCTCGTCGAGGGCACGGTCCGCGGGGGCGGCTCCGGGCCGGAGGGGTCCGGCTGGGTGGCGCAGGTGACCGTCGCACCCGACGCGTTCGCCGCCGCGCAGCAGCGTCTCGAGCAGGCCGGCTACACCGCGAGCGGGGTGGACTCCGACGCCGACAGCGGCTTCGGCACGTTCACCGGCTCGACGTACCGGGTCCTGCTGACCGTCTCGACCGACACCGAGGGCGTCTCGACCGCGACCTACGTCGTCACGCCGGTCTGAGCCACGGGGCGACCATCTGCCGGAGGCGCGGTGTCCGCCCGGCGGGCTCCGCGCCTCCTGCAGGTCCTCCCGTCGGCACCGACGGCGGCGTCAGGCGAAGAGCGTCTCGCCGACCCAGCCGTCCGACGATGCGCCCGGCGGCACCGCGAAGATCGCCGAGCCGACGTGCTTCACGTACTCGTTCATGCGGTCGCTGCGGGCGAGCGCCTGCTGGATCGGCACGAACTGGCGGCGGCTGTCGCGGTTGAAGCAGATGAAGAACAGCCCGGCGTTCAGCCGACCGAGCTCGTCGTTGCCGTCGACGAAGTTGTAGCCGCGGCGCAGCAGGGTCGCGCCCGCGTTGTTCTGCGGGTGGGCGAGGGCCACGTGCGAGTCGGGCGCGATGGCGGGCCCTCCGGTCGCGGCCGCGGCGGTGAAGTCGGGCTCGGTGAACTCCGACCCGCCCGAGAGCGGCGCGCCCTCGCCCTTGTCACGACCGAACACCGTCTGCTGCTCGGCGAGCGAGGCGCGGTCCCAGGTCTCGATCGTCATGCGGATCTTGCGGGCGACGAGGTACGAGCCGCCGGCCATCCAGGGCGCGCCGTCGTCGGCCGTCGCCCAGACCCCCTCGTCGACGGCGCGGGTGTCCTCGGCCTTGACGTTCGCCGTGCCGTCCTTGAAGCCGAAGAGGTTGCGGGGAGTCGTCTGGTCGCGGGTCGTCGACGACGTCCGTCCGAAGCCGAGCTGCGACCAGCGGAGGGAGGCGCGGCCGAAGGCGATCCGCGAGAGGTTGCGGATCGCGTGGACGGCCACCTGCGGGTCGTCGCTGCACGCCTGGATGCACAGATCGCCGCCGCTCGCCGCCTCGATGAGCTGGTCGCCCGGGAAGTGCGGCAGATCGATCAGGGCCGCCGGCCGCCGTGAGGCGAGACCGAACCGGTCGACGCCCGAGGTGCCGGTGAACAGCGAGGGCCCGAATCCGATGGTCACGGTGAGCCCCGCTGCCGGCAGCCCGAGAGCCTCGCCGGTGTCGTCCGGAGGCGCGGCGAGGGGCCCGCCCGTCGCCCCCGTCGGGCTGACGTCGAGACCGGCCGTCAGGCGGGACGCCGCGTAGCTCCAGTCCTGCAGCAGTTCGATCAGCTCGGCCCGGGTGGTGCCGTCGGCCACGTCGAAGGCGGCGAAGTGGAGGCGGTCCTGGGCGGTGGTGACGATGCCCGACTGGTGACGTCCGAAGAACGGATACGACGCTGCGGCGCCCGAGCCGCCCGCCGTGCGGGCGCTGACGGCTCGGTCGGCGCCGATCCCGGCGCCGAGACCGAGCACGCCGGCGCCGACGCCCGTGCCGACGAGCCCGAGGAGGCCCCGTCGCGACAGGCCGGACCTCTGGTCGTCGGCGCCGGCCCCGCCGGTACGGGGCACCCCGCCGCTCACCGTCAGGAGACCAGGGCCGCGGTCAGGCGGCTGAGCGGCTCGCTGAGCGCGTTGACGGCGTCCGACAGCTTCTTCCGGTCGGCGTCGGTCAGCTCGGTGTACGAGGGGTACCCGGCGTCCAGGCTGCCGTAGCCGGACAGCAGCGTCTCGACCGAGGTCATCTCGTCGTCGATCGACGTGGCCAGCTCCGGGTCCTTCTCGTCGACGACGTCGCGCACGCCGTCGAACGCGACGCGGGCCCCCTCGAGGTTCCCCTGGAAGTCGTAGAGGTCGGTGTGCGACCAGATCTCCTCCTCGCCGGTGATCTTGCCGGTCGCGACCTCGTCCATGAGCCCCACGGCGCCGTTCGCGATCGTGTCGATGCCCACCGAGAAGCCGCTCGCCGTGACGGCGGTGTAGAGGTCGGCGGTGTCGGCGGTGAGCAGGTCGGCGAAGCGCTGCCGCTCGGCGGTCGTGAGAGCGACGTAGGGCGTGCCGCCGTTCGCGTCCGCCGACGGCTGCCAGAGGTCCTTCTCGATGCGGTGCCAGCCGGTCCACTCCGTGCCGGGCTCGACGTCGGCCTCGCGGAAGTCGATCTTCGGGTCGAGGTCGCCGAACGACTCGGCCACCGGCTCGATGCGCTCGTAGTGGGCGCGGGCGGTCGGGTACAGCTCGCGGGCCCGCTCGTCGTCACCCGAGGTGTAGGCGGTGAGGAACTCGTCCGTGGCGGCGACGAGCTGACCGGTCTGGTCCTCGACGTAGCCGACGTACGCGGCGGCGGCGGCGTCGATGCGCTCCTTCTCGGAGCCCGTCGGCTCGACGGCGGTGCCCGAGTCGGTCACCGTGAACGAGGCGCGGACGCCCTCGCCGACGAGGCCGGGGACGCAGGCCGTGTAGTACTCGCCGGCCGGCACGGAGACGGTCATCGACCCGGAGGTGCCGGGCCCGATGTTCTCCTTCTCGCTGATGATGCGGAGTCCGTCCTCGGCCAGGAGCTCGAACTCGCTGTTGTCGCTGCCGCTGTTCGTCATGGTGAACGTGACGGGGCCGCTCGGCACCGACGTCGTCGACAGCACGCAGCCGTCGTCGGAGCCGTCGACCGTCACCGCGGTGGCCGCCGACGAGCCGGCGGGCGCGTTCGCGACGCAACCGGTGAGGGCGAGCGCGAGGGCGGCGACGCCCGAGGCGACGGCGAGGGGGCGGAGGGGGCGAGCGGTCATTCGGGGGCTCCTGCGGTGCGGGTGGCGAAGGTGGGGGACTCGGGGGCCGGCGCGGCGGGCCGACTCGGCCCGCGCCTCCTGGTCGCCCGGGCGACGAGGGGGATGACGACGGCGAGGTAGGCACGCCAGGCGAGCAGCTGCAGCCAGCTCGGGGTCGGCGTGAAGTTCACGAGACCCTGCAGCACGACGCCCTGCACGCTGGTGGGCGGGACGGCTCCGCTGACGTCGAAGGCCAGGGAGGTGCGGCCCGGCAGCACGCCGGCCTCCTGCAGGTCGCCGATCCCGTAGGCGAGGACGCCGGCGGCCACGACGACCAGGAAGTACCCGGTGACGGTGAAGAAGCGTCTGAGGTCGATGGTCATCACGCCCCGGTGGACGGCGACTCCGACGGCGCAGGCGGTGAGGATGCCGAGCACGGCGCCGAGCAGCGGCACGGGCCCGCCGCCTGTGGACTGCACGGCGGCCCAGACGAAGAGGGCCGTCTCGATGCCCTCGCGGCCCACGGACAGGAACCCCAGAGCCACGACGGCCCAGGCCCCGCCCTCGAGGGCGCGGTCGAGGCCGGTCTGCAGCTCGGACTTCAGGCTGCGGGCCGTGCGGGCCATCCAGAAGACCATCCAGGTGACGAACCCGACGGCGACGATCGAGAGGCCGCCCCCGATGATCTCCTGCGCCTGGAACGTCAGGCCGTAGGCGCCGAACGTGAGGATCGCGCCGACGCCGAGCGAGAGCAGCACGGCCGCGGCGACGCCGAGCCACAGGCGGGCGAGGACATCGCGTCGATCGACCTTGACGACGTAGGCCACGAGGATGCCGACGACGAGAGCGGCTTCGAGGCCCTCTCGGAGTCCGATGAGGTAATTGGCGAGCACGGGTGGAGCCTTCGGGTCGGCGGCGGTCGGCGGCGGGCGTCGACGGCGGCGCCTGGTGGCGGCGGACGACCACCGCACCGATTGGTTTGGTTAGGCTAACCTTGCTAAGGGCGGCCTAACGAGGACCGACCATAGTGCGGCGCGGCCTATCCTGTCCAGTGATGACTTACTTCGGCACGCCAGGAGGCGACGGCCCCGACTCCCCGGCACCCCGGGTCGAGCGGGTCCTCGTCGTGCACGCTCACCCCGACGACGAGACGATCACCACGGGGGGCACGATCGCGACGCTGGTCGACGCCGGCGCCGGCGTCACGGTCGTGACGTGCACGCGCGGCGAGCTCGGCGAGGTCATCCCGGACGACCTCGCCGCCCTGCGCGGCGACGAGGCGGCCCTCGCCGTGCACCGCGAGGGCGAGATCGCGGGTGCGCTGCGCGAGCTGGGCGTGCGCGATCACCGGTTCCTCGGCGAGGCGGGCGCCCGCACGGCCGGGCTCGAGACCCGGGCGTACCGCGACAGCGGCATGGTCTGGCGGGCGGACGGGGTCGCCGGCCCGACCGACGACCTCCACCCGGCGGCGTTCTGCGCGGCCGAGTTCGGCGAGATCGTCTCGGACCTCTCGGCGGTGGTCGAGTCCGTGCGACCCACGGTGATCGTCTCGTACGACGACGACGGCGGCTACCACCACCCCGACCACGTCCGGGCCAATCGCGCCGCCGTCCGGGCCGCCCGCCTGGCCGGCGTGCCCTACTTCGCCATCGTCGCCGGCGCCGACGAGGCGACCGGAGCCGAGGCCGCCGCCCTCCGCGACGACGAATCGGTCGTGACGATGGACGTCCGACCCGTCGCACCGCGCGTCGTCGCCGCCCTCCGGTGGTACCGGACCCAGCTCGAGGTCGTCGACCTGCCCGGAGGCGCAGCCGGGATCCGCTACCCCCACGGCCGCGTCGACCGTCTGGCCTCGTCCGAGTCGTTCCGCTTCGTGTCCGACCCCGACGAGCTCCCGCCGCGGCCCGCGAGCACGTCCGAACTCAGCGACATGAGCGTAGGAGGTCGCATCGGCACGTATCTGCTGGCCGTCGCCGCCGGGGCCGTCTTCGGGGCGATCGGCACGGTGGCCCATCAGGGGACGTCGTCGGTCGCCGGAGCCGTGCTGCCGACCGGGCTCGTGGTGTCGATGGCGATGGCCGCGGCTCTCCTGGTCGGATTCCGTCAGGTCTTCCGCTCGCGCACGATCGTCGCGGCCGTCGCCGTGGGGCTGCTCGGCGTCACGGCGCTGCTGTCGCAGCCCGGTGCGGGCGGGTCCGCGCTCGTCCCGGCCAATCTCGCGGGCTACCTGTGGACCTTCGGCCCGGTGCTCGTCGCCATGGTCGTGCTCGCGTGGCCGTTCCTCGACCGCGGCGCGGACGTGCAGCGAGGCCGCGATAAGATGGACGCTCTGCCCGAGGCGAAGGGAACACCCCAGACGTGACGTACGTGATCGCACTTCCCTGTGTGGATGTCAAAGACCGTGCCTGCATCGACGAATGCCCCGTCGACTGCATCTACGAGGGCGAACGCTCGCTCTACATCCACCCCGACGAATGCGTCGACTGCGGCGCCTGCGAGCCCGTCTGCCCCGTCGAGGCCATCTACTACGAAGACGATCTGCCCGACAAGTGGGCCGACTACTACAAGGCCAACGTCGAGTTCTTCGACGAGATCGGCTCTCCCGGCGGCGCGGCCAAGGTCGGCGTGATCGCGAAGGACCACCCCGTCATCGCCGTCCTCCCGCCCCAGGCGTAGAGGCCGTCGGTCGTGGCGCTCGCTCTGCCCGAGTTCCCCTGGGACACCCTCTCGGAGCTCGCGGCCACAGCACGGTCCCATCCGGGCTCGATCGTCGACCTCTCGGTGGGGTCTCCCGTCGACCCCACGCCCCGGGTGATCCGCGAGGCACTCACGGCGGCGACCGACGCGCATTCGTACCCCCAGGTTGCGGGCACCCCGGCCCTCCGCGAGGCCATCGTCGAGTGGTACTCGCGCCGACGCGGCGTCTCGGGTCTCGGCACCGAGTCGGTCCTCCCGACGATCGGTTCGAAGGAGCTCATCGCCGGGTCGGCGCTCTGGCTCGGTCTCGGCCCGGGCGACACGATCGTCCACCCGGCCAACGCCTACCCGACGTACGCCCTCGGCGCGGCCCTCGTCGGCGCCGAGGCCCTCGCCTCCGACGACCCGGCCGACTGGCCCGAGACGACGCGTCTCGTGTGGCTGAACAGCCCCGGCAACCCCGACGGCGCCGTGCTCGACGTCGGACGCCTCGCAGCCGCCGTGGCCCGGGCCCGCGAGCTCGGCGCGGTGATCGCCGGCGACGAGTGCTACGCGGAGCTCGGCTGGGAGGGCGAGTGGTCGACGCGGCCGACACCGTGCATCCTCGACCCCCGGGTCGTCGGCGACCGGCTCGACGGAGTCCTCAGCGTCTACTCGCTCAGCAAGCAGTCGAACCTGGCCGGCTATCGAGCCGGGTTCGTCGCAGGGGACCCGGTGCTGATCGCTCAGCTGCTCGCCGTGCGCAAGCACGCCGGGCTCATGCCGCCGGCCCCCGTGCAGGAGGCCATGCGGGTGGCCCTCGGCGACGAAGATCACGTGATCGCGCAGAAAGAGCTGTACGGTGCTCGACGCGCGGCGCTCGCGCCGGCCCTCGAGCGAGCCGGATTCCGCATCGACCACAGCGAGGCGGGGCTCTACCTCTGGGCGACACGAGGCGAGGACGCATGGCGGAGCGCGGCCTGGCTCGCCGAGCGGGGCATCCTCGTGGCGCCCGGCTCGTTCTACGGGATCGGCGGCGAGCAGCACGTGCGCGTCGCGCTCACGACGACCGACGAGCGCATCGCCGCCGCCGTGGAGCGCCTGGAGCACTGACCGCTAGGCTGGCGGAGTGACTGACACTGCCAACGACGCCCAGAAGGCCACGCTGCAGTTCCCGGGGGGAACAGCCGAGTTCCCGATCGTGCCGAGCACCGAGGGTGCCTCGTCGATCGACATCTCGACGTTCACCAAGCAGACCGGTTACACGACCCTCGACAACGGGTTCGTGAACACCTCGACCGCCCGCAGCAAGATCACCTACATCGACGGTGATCAGGGCATCCTGCGCTACCGGGGCTATCCGATCGAGCAGATCGCCGCCAACTCGACCTACCTCGAGACGGCCTGGCTGCTGATCTACGGCGAACTGCCCACCCCCGACGAGCTCGCCGGATTCGACGCCCGCATCCGCCGCCACACGCTGCTGCACGAAGACCTCAGACGGTTCTTCGACGCGCTGCCGCACTCGGCGCATCCCATGTCGGTGCTCTCGAGCGCCGTCGGCGCCCTCGGCACGTTCTACGAGGGCTCGATGAGCACCTCGGACCCCGAGCAGGTCGAGCTGCAGACCATCCGTCTCCTGGCGAAGCTGCCCGTCATCGCGGCGTACGCGCACAAGAAGAGCCTCGGTCAGGCGTTCCTCTACCCCGACAACTCGCTCAGCTTCGTCGACAACTTCCTCAAGCTGAACTTCGGCACCATGGCCGAGCCGTACGAGGTGAACCCGGTCCTGTCGAAGGCCCTCGAGCGACTGCTCATCCTCCACGAGGACCACGAGCAGAACGCGTCGACGTCGACCGTGCGGCTCGTCGGCTCGACGCAGGCCAACATGTTCTCGTCGATCTCGGCCGGGATCAGCGCGCTCTACGGTCCGCTGCACGGCGGCGCCAACGAGGCCGTGCTCTCGATGCTCGCCGACATCAAGGCCAGCGGCCAGGGCGTCGAGCGCTTCGTCGAGCGCGTGAAGAACAAAGAAGAGGGCGTCAAGCTCATGGGCTTCGGCCACCGGGTCTACAAGAACTACGACCCGCGCGCGAAGCTCGTCAAAGAGAGCGCGAACGAGGTGCTGTCGGCGCTGGGCGTGAAAGACGACCTGCTCGACATCGCGATGGAGCTCGAGGGCATCGCGCTGGCCGACGACTACTTCGCCGAGCGCAGGCTCTACCCGAACGTCGACTTCTACACGGGTGTCATCTACAAGGCGATGGGGTTCCCGCCCCGCATGTTCACGGTCCTGTTCGCCATCGGGCGCCTGCCGGGCTGGATCGCGCACTGGCGCGAGATGAACGCCGACGCGACGACCAAGATCGGTCGCCCGCAGCAGCTGTACCTGGGCTCGACCCAGCGGGACTGGCCCGAGCGCTAGAGGCATCGGCGGCCCATCGGGCCCGACGACGAGGGGCGACGCACCGCACGGTGCGTCGCCCCTCGTCGCGTTCGAGCCGACGCGTCAGGCGTGCAGCTGCGAGTTCAGCGTGATCCCGTGGCCCTTGCGGGGCAGGACCTCGACGGCGCCGGTCAGCGAGTTGCGGCGGAACAGCAGCCCGGGGCGGCCCGACAGCTCGACGGCCTTGACGGTCTGCGTCGAGCCGTCCGACGAGGCGGTGCCGCCGACGACGACGACCTTCGTGCCCGCCGTGACGTAGAGCCCCGCCTCGACCACGGTGTCGTCGCCGATCGAGATGCCGATGCCGCTGTTGGCTCCGAGCAGGGCGCGCTCGCCGATGGTGACGCGCTGCGCGCCTCCCCCCGACAGCGTCCCCATGATGGAGGCGCCTCCGCCGATGTCCGACCCGTCGCCGACGACGACGCCCTGCGAGATCCGGCCCTCGACCATGGAGGTGCCGAGGGTGCCGGCGTTGAAGTTGACGAAGCCCTCGTGCATGACGGTCGTGCCCGGTGCGAGGTAGGCGCCGAGCCGGACCCGCGACGCGTCGGCGATGCGGACCCGGTCGGGGGAGACGTAGTCGAGCATCCGGGGGAACTTGTCGATGCCGGTGGTCGCGATGCCGGCGCGCTGGAGCGACGGGCGCAGTCGGGCGAAGTCGGCCGGGTGCACGGGCCCCGCGTTGGTCCACGTGACGATGGGCAGGTGCCCGAAGACGCCCTCGAGGTTGATCGTGTTCGGCTCGACGAGCAGGTGGCTGAGCAGGTGCAGTCGCAGATAGGCGTCGGAGGTGGACGCCGGAGGCGCGCTGAGCTCGATCTCGACGGTCACGGGGACGAGATCGACGGCCCGGCGGGGATCGGGCCCGGCGGCGTCGGCGATCTCGGACGGCACGAGCGCCGGGTCGCGGTCGGTCGGCAGGCGGCCGAGGGAGGGGGAGGGGAACCAGGTGTCGAGCGTCGTGCCGTCGGCGGAGACGGTCGCCAGCCCGTCACCGTGGGCGTGGGTGGCGGCGGTGTCGTCGGAAGTCATGCTGACAACCGTATCGTCCGCGACCGCCGTGGTCACGGTCGTCGGAGCCTGGCAGGAGCCGTCGCGGCGGCCCCCGTACACTCGGGGCCATGCCGAAGATCGACCTCAGCGTGTCCGCCGTCGACGTGACCCGCCAGCTCTGCGACATCGAGTCCGTCTCCGGCGACGAGGCCGGCATCGCCGACGCCATCGCCGAGACCCTCGCCGGCCACGATCACCTCGAGGTGCTGCGCGACGGCGACGCCATCGTGGCCCGCACCCGGCTGGGCCGGTCCCAGCGCGTCGTGATCGCCGGCCACATCGACACGGTTCCGCTCAATCGCAACCTGCCCACGCGGTTCGAGAGCGACGGCGGCGTCGACTACCTCTGGGGGCGCGGCACGGTCGACATGAAGGCGGGCTGCGCGGTCCATCTCCGCCTGGCGGTCGAGCTCGCCGAGCCGAACGTCGACGTGACCTGGGTCTGGTACGACCACGAGGAGGTCTCCGACCACCTCAACGGCCTCGGTCGGCTGGTCCGCAACCGCCCCGAGCTGCTCGCGGCCGACTTCGCCATCCTCGGCGAGCCGACGCGCAGCGAGATCGAGGGGGGCTGCAACGGGAACCTCCGGGTGGAGATCCGCACGACCGGTCGCCGCTCGCACAGCGCCCGGTCGTGGATCGGCGACAACGCCATCCACCGCGCCGCCGCGGTGCTCGACGTGCTCGCGGCCTACGAGGCCCGCGAGGTCGAGGTCGACGGCCTGGTCTATCGCGAGGGCCTGAACGCCGTCGGCATCACGGGCGGGGTCGCGGGCAACGTCATCCCCGACGAATGCGTCGTGACGGTCAACTACCGGTTCGCGCCGAGCCGCTCGGGTGACGAGGCCGTGGCCCACGTGCGCGAGCTGTTCCCCGATCTCGACGTCGTGGTCGTCGATCTGGCGGAGGGGGCCCGTCCGGGCCTCGACGCCCCGTTGGCCGCGCAGTTCCTGGCCGCGGTGGGCGGCGAGGCGAAGCCGAAGTACGGCTGGACCGACGTCGCGCGCTTCTCGGCCCTCGGGGTCCCGGCCGTCAACTACGGTCCGGGCGACCCGCTCCTGGCCCACCACGACGACGAGCGGGTGCCCGTCGACCAGATCGTCGAGAACGAGCGCGGACTGCGGGCGTGGCTGACGGCCTGAGCGTCAGGCAGCCGACCCGCGCCTCCTCGGAGACCGCCGGAGGCGCGGCGGGACCGCGGGGGCGCCGTGCCCTGGTCGTCCGCTACCGTCTCACCCCCTGGTGGGCGCGGGTCCTGGTCGTCTTCGCCCTCTCGCGGGTGGTGAGCACCACGCTGCTGCTCGGCTTCGCCCGGGCGCAGGGCCCCAACGCGTGGACCCTGCCGAGCCCGGACTACCCCAGCTTCGCCACCATCTGGGACGGCCACTGGTACTACATCATCTCGGTGGTCGGCTACCCGACCACCCTGCCGACGACGGCCGACGGGCGGGTCGGCGAGAGCGCCTGGGCGTTCATGCCCGTCTACCCGTTCACGGTGCGGGCGCTGACCGAGCTGACCGGGGTCCCCTTCGCCCCGATGGCCGTCGCCGTCTCGGTGGCCTGCGCGGCGGCGACGGCGCTGCTGCTGTACCGGCTCATGCGGCACGTGCTGCCCGAGGGCACGGCGCTGTTCACGGTCGCGCTGTTCTGCTTCTCGCCCGTCTCGCCCCTGCTGCAGGTGGCCTACGCCGAGTCGATGTTCCTGATGCTGCTCTGCGGGTGCCTGCTGCTGCTCGTGCGGCGGCAGTACCTCCCGATGCTGCCGCTCGTGGCGGCGCTGTCGTTCACGCGGCCCGGGGCTCTGGCCCTCGCCCTCGCGATCGGTCTGCACGCCGTGCACCGGTGGTTCCGTCGGGCCGACGATCCCTTCCCGCGGCGCGAGATGATCGCCGTGTCCGTCAGCGCGGGGGCGACGGCCCTGCTCGGCGTGGGGTGGCTGATCGTCGCGGGTCTCGTGACCGGGCGCCCCGACGCCTACACGGCGACGGAGCTCGCCTGGCGCGCCCCGTACGTCGGCCACGGGCCGCTCGTCCCGTTCACGCCGTGGATCCAGGGGGCCGGCTACTGGTTCCCGAGCGGGCTCGGCATCCCTCTGCTCGTGCTCGTCGTGGTCGGGTTCGCCGCCCTCCTGCTCGGGCCGTGGGGTCGGCGCATCGGGGTCGACCTCCGCCTGTGGGGACTCGCCTACGCGCTGTACCTCCTCGCCGTGTTCTTCCCCCAGTCGAGCACCTGGCGACTGCTCATGCCGCTGTTCCCCCTGCTGGGCATCCTCGCCGTGCCGCGATCGCGGGTCTGGCGGGTCGGGCTGCTCGTCGCGTTCGTCGCCGGTCAGTTCGCCTGGCTGTACTTCAGCTGGTGGGTGGACGGATACGACTGGACGCCGCCGTGATCGGCCATCGCCCGGGCGACGTTTAGGTGCGGGCGAAGAAATCACGGATAATAGGACGAGCATCTTTGCGAAAGGGGACTATCTGATGGCAGCCATGAAGCCGAGGACCGGCGACGGACCTATGGAAGCCGTGAAGGAGGGTCGTCTCATCATCGTGCGTGTTCCGCTCGAGGGTGGGGGACGCCTCGTGGTGTCGGTCAACGACGACGAAGCCAGAGAGCTCCACGACGCCCTCGCGAGCGTCGTCGGCGCTTAGTCGGCCACCTTCCCAGCATCACCTCGGACAGCCCCGTCGATCACCGATCGGCGGGGCTGTCCTGTGCGTCCGCGACGGCGTCGCTCAGAGCTTGACGAGCTGCAGGAGACCGTCGCCGGCGGTCGACAGCGAGCTGATGACCGCGGGGGAGGTCGACACCTCGGTCAGCAGCGTTCGGAACTGCGTGGTCGTCGCGTCGCGTCGTGCCGGATTCGCGACCGAGCCGTGCCAGAGCGCGTGCGCGACGAGCACGAGGCCGCCCGGGCGGGCGAGTCGCAGGCCGTGCTCGACGTACTCGATGACCGATCCCGGGTCGGCGTCGACGAAGACGATGTCGTACGAGTTCTCGTTCATCCGGGGGAGCACATCGGACGCGCGGCCCGTGATGAGCCGGAACCTGTTCACGGGCACGCCGGCGCCGAGATAGGCGTCGCGTGCTGCCTGCTGGTGGTCGACCTCGCGGTCGATCGACGTGAGCGTCGCCCGGGGCGCGCCGCGCAGCAGCCACAGACCGCTCACCCCGACGCCGGTGCCGACCTCGATGATGTTCTTGGCGCCCGACGCCGCGGCGACGACGGCGAGCTGCGCGCCGACCGCGGGGGACACCGGTTCGACCCCGACCTCGAGCGAGTGCTGACGAGCCTCTGCGAGGGGTCCGCTCTCGGTGACGAGCTCTTCGGCGAACTTCCAGCTTGACTCTATCTGCGACACACTCACTCCTCGAAAGGCCAACTCTAGGGGGTCGCCCTCGGCGGCAGCGGTTAGTCTGCTTGCGTGTCCCTCTCCGGTCTGACGTTCGACAAGCTGCTCATCGTGGGTGTGCTCGCCGTCTTCCTGCTCGGCCCCGATCGACTCCCCGTCTACGCGTCGAAGCTCGCCCAGCTGGTCAAGTCCGTCAAGAACATGGCCAACGGCGCCAAGGAGCGCATGCGCAGCGAGATGGGGCCCGAGTTCGACGACGTCGAATGGCAGAAGCTCGATCCGCGGCAGTACGACCCGCGCCGCATCATCCGCGACGCGCTCCTCGACCCGCCGTCGCAGACGACGACGTCGATGGCTCCCGCCGCCATGGCCACGGCCGGCGCCGTGTCGGCCGGTCTGCCCTCGCGCGGCTCCCCGTCGCCCGGCGTGCCGCTCGCCGCGGGCGAGGTCGCTCCCTACGACTCCGAGGCCACCTAGCCGGACTCCGGCCCGGCGAGAGCCTCGGACCACCCTGAGCCTCGACCTACCGTGAGCCTCGGCCCGAAGGATCGTCGCTCCGGGCGGGCGAGGCTAGACGCCCCCGTGCAGGCCCGCCACACGGGTCGCCTCGGCGCGGAGGGCGTCGACCACCCGGCGGACGCTCGGTCTCTCCGCGCGGTCGCGGCGCATCAGCGCCGAGACGTACCGGACGGCCCGGATGCTCTCGAGAGGCAGCAGGACCATGTCGTCCCGCGCCTCCTTGGCGGTGAATCGAGGCAGCACGGCGATGCCGAGACCGGCCCCCACCAGCGACTCGGTGACCTTCGTGTCGCTGAAGCGCTGCGAGATGCGGACGGGGCTGCCCGTCACCCTCTCGATCTCGGCGTAGACCCACTCGAACGGGAACCCGCTCGGCACGCCGATCCAGTTCTCGCCCTCGAGGTCGGAGGGCGAGAGCGACGCCCGGCCGGCCAGGCGGTGATCGGCGGGGAGCGCGATGTCGAGCGGCTCCGTCAGCAGAGGGACCTCGACCAGCCCGCGACCGCGCCACGACCGGCGTTCGGAGGCGTGCGCGACGACCACGTCGTGATCACCCGCCAGGTCGGCGAACTCGCGGATCGAGGGGTCGTGGTCGGTCGCGAGGACCACCAGCCCGGGCGTCTCGGCGACGGTCCGCAGCAGACCGGGCAGCAGCATCTGACCTCCGGTGGGGAAGGTCGCGAGGGTGACCTCGCCCTGGGGCGTCGCCACGAAGTCGTCCCAGACGGCCTGCGCGCGCTCGAGGGCCACGGCCACGTCGGTGGCGGTCTGAGCCAGGACGCGACCCGACCCGGTGAGCACGACCCCGCGCCCGATCCTCTCGGTCAGGGCGACGCCCGCCTCCTTCTCGAGGATCTTGAGCTGCTGCGACACCGCCGACGGGGTGCGGTGCGTGGCCCGGGCCACGGCCGCGATGCTGCCCCGTTCGGCGAGCTCGCGCAGCAGTTCCAGCCTCTTGACGTCCATGTAGCCAATCTACGGTGTCTCGGTAGCAATGCGAGATTGATCTAAGTCATTGTCGGGCGCAGAATGGACATGTCCTCGGAGCGACCCCATGCGCTCCGGCCCCTCGGTCGACCTGGTCCCGAGGCTCGGGTGCCCGTTGGATGCACAGCGGCTCCGCCCATCACGCACGACGTCGAACCGCGTCGTGTCCGCACCATCAGAACGCGCGACGCATCGCGCCGAGAAAGAGAAACATCATGTTGACCGGAATCATCGTCCTCGCCATCGCCGCAGTCGTCGGCATCACCGGGTCGATCGTCTCCGTCGCGCGCGACGGCTTCCACGCGATCCCCACGAAGACCTACACCCGCTGGAGCTAGGTCCTCCGCCGCCGCGTGTCGCGGCGGCACCAGCGCAAGGGGCGTCTCGCATCGCGAGGCGCCCCTTCCGCGCACCCGGCGGGGTCAGCCCACGCTGAGACCGAGCTTCCGCCCGGCGAGACCCCGGGCGCGGACGGCCAGACGATCGGCCAGAGTCCCGATGGCGCGCGCCGCGGGGTCGTCGGGGGAGGCGAGCACCACGGGGACCCCGTCGTCGCCGCCCTCCCGGAGCGCCATGCTCAACGGGACGCTCGCGAGGACCTCGACCGTCTCGGCCTGCCCGGCCGACAGCCGCCTCGCCGTCTCGGCGCCCCCGCCGGAGCCGAAGAGCTCGAGCACCGTCCCGTCGGCCTGGGCGAGCCCGGCCATGTTCTCGACGACCCCGAGGAGGCGCTGTCCGGTCTGGCGGGCCACCACGCCGCTGCGTTCCGCCACGTCGGCGGCTGCGGGCTGAGGCGTCGTCACGACGAGGACCTCGGCATGGGGGAGCAGCTGGCCGACCGAGATGGCGACGTCGCCGGTGCCCGGCGGGAGGTCGAGCAGCAGCACGTCGAGGTCGCCGAAGTAGACGTCGGTGAGGAACTGCTGGATGGTGCGGTGCAGCATCGGTCCGCGCCAGGCGACGGCGGTCGAGGCGTCGTCGACGAACATGCCGATCGAGATCACCTTCACGCCGTGCGCCACCGGCGGGAGGATCATGTCGTCGACCTGGGTCGGCTTGACCGACGCCCCGTCGTCGCCCACCAGTCCGAGCAGGCCGGGGATGCTGAAGCCGTAGACGTCCGCGTCGACGATGCCGACGGCGAGACCGCGGGCCGCGAGCGAGACGGCGAGATTGGCCGTGACGGTCGACTTGCCGACGCCGCCCTTGCCGCTCGTCACCGCGTAGACCCGCGTGAGCGACTCGGGCCCGAACTGCATCCCCCGGGCGGCGCGACCCGCGCGCAGCTTCTCGGTCAGGGCGCGTCGCTCGTCGCGCGTCATCACCGTGACGTCGACGTCGACCGTCGTCACGCCGGCCACCGACGCGGCGGCGTCGCGGACGTCGCGTTCGATCGTGTCGGCGGCGGGGCAGCCCACGATGGTGAGCTTCACGCCCACCCTCGCCGCCCCTGCTCCGTCGACGGACACCTCGCCGATCATGTCGAGCTCGGTGACCGGTCTGCGGATCTCGGGGTCGAGGACACGCCCCAGGGCGCGGCGCACCCCGTCGACGAGCGGCCCCGTGGTCGACCCGGCGTCAGCCACGGTGTCCGTCGTGTCGGGTCTCGCGGCGGATCGGAGCCGAGGAGGCGCGGGTCGCCCCGGACTCGTCGCCGTCCCGTCGGTCGAGCTCGTCGAGCATCGAACGGAGCTCGGCGCGGATGAAGTCCTTGCTCGCCATGTCGCGCATCGCGAGACGGAGGGCGACGACCTCGCGGGCGAGGTACTCGGTGTCGGCGAGATTGCGCTCGGCGCGCTGGCGGTCCTGCTCGAACTGCACGCGGTCGCGGTCGTCCTGGCGGTTCTGCGCGAGGAGGATGAGCGGCGCCGCGTACGAGGCCTGCAGCGAGAGGATGAGCGTCAACGCGGTGAAGCCGATGGCAGCGCTGTCGAAGCGCCACGCCTCGGGGGCGACCGTGTTGAAGATCATCCAGGCCACGCAGAAGAGCGTCAGGGCGATCAGGAAGTACGGGGTGCCCATCCCTCGGGCGATCGACTCGGTCGCGCGCCCGAAGCGGTCACGACCGGGACCGCGGCGGCCCGGGAGCACCCGCGTGCGGAGGCCCTTCGGCGCGTCGAGGCGGACCGTGCTGCGGTTATCGCGTGCCATCGGTGGCCCTCCTCGCGGTGGTGTTCACGGGTGCGCGCCGGGTGCGCGGTCGGATCCGGTTCAGGGGCTGGCCCGGATCCTGGCTGCGCCAGTCGTCGGGCAGCACATGGTCGAGGACGTCGTCGATGGTCACCACCCCGACCAGTCGATGAGCGGCGTCGACGACGGGCACCGAGACCAGGTTGTAGGTGGCCATCACGCGAGTGACCTCGAGGGCCGTCGCGTCGACCCGGACGGGCTCGAGCTGCTGGTCGAGCAGAGTGCCGAGCCGTTCGTTCGGCGGGTACCGCAGCATGCGCTGGAAGTGCACCATGCCGAGGAACCTGCCGGTCGGCGGCTCGTACGGCGGCAGGGTGACGCAGACGGCCGCCCCGAGGGCGGGGGCGAGCTCGTGGCGACGGATGAGGGCCAGACCCTCGGCGACGGTCGCGTCGGCCGAGACGATGACGGGCTCGGTGGTCATCAGACCGCCCGCCGTGTCGGCGTCGTAGCTGAGGAGCATCCGGACGTCGTCGGCCTCGTCGGGCTCCATCAGACCGAGGAGCTCCTCTTTCCGCTCCTCGGTCAGCTGGGCGATGAGGTCGGCGGCGTCGTCGGGCTGCATCTGGTCGAGCACGCCGGCGGCGCGGTTGTCGTCGAGCTGTCCGAAGATGTCGATCTGCTCGCTCTCGGGCAGCTCTTCGAGCACGTCGGCGAGACGGTCGTCGGAGAGCTCGGCCGCGACCTCGTGCCGACGCTCGGGGGTCAGCTCGAGCAGGGTGTTGGCGAGATCGGCCGGCACGAGGTCGGAGTAGGCGGCGATGAGGTGCTCGGCGCTCTGGGCCTCGCCCGCCTCGTGCTCCTCGCGGACGTCCTGCCACGAGGCGAAGGTCGTCGGCCCCTTGCCGAAGGGCGAGGGCGTGGTCTTGGGCTTGCGGAGGAACAGCTGCCCGATCTCCCAGTCGCCCTCGCTGACCTCGTCCATCGCGACGTCCTCGATCGTGGCGCGGCCGCCGTCACGACGGAGGGACACCTTGCGCCCGAGCATCTCGGCGATGACGCGGGTCTCGCCGCCCCGCTGGTCGAAGCGGCGGAGGGTGATCAGGCCGTTCGTGATGATCTGACCCGAGCCGATGCTCGTCACGCGGCCGATGCCCACGAACACCCGGCGCTTGCCCGGGACCTCGACGATCAGCCCCACGACCCGGGGAGGTTCGCTCCGGCGGTAGACGACCAGGACATCCCGGACCTTGCCCACCTTGTCGCCGGCGGGGTCGAAGACGGAGCACCCGGCCAGACGGGCGATGAAGACTCTGTTGGCGCTCACACGACCAATTTAGTCTCTCGTGTCGGAGGCCCCGTGTTTAATGGGGGGATGACGAACCCGAGCCCCCTGGGCCGACGCACCCGCGCGGTGCCCACGGTGCCGCGGGGCGACGTCCTCGGCACGTACGAGAGCTACCCCGAGGCGCAGGCCGTGGTCGAACGGCTGTCGCATGCGGACTTCCCGATCAAGCAGCTCGCGATCATCGGCAACGACCTCACGACGGTCGAGCGCGTGACCGGGCGTCTGAGCTACGGTCGTGCGGCGCTGGCCGGTGCGGTGACGGGGCTCTGGCTCGGCGTCTTCTTCGGTCTCGTCATGCTGGTCTTCTCGCCGACGACGGTCACGATCACGACCGTCGTGGCCGCCGCCCTGATCGGCGCGGGCTTCGGAATGCTCTACGGCATCGCCAGCTTCGCCGTCAGCCGTCGCCGCCGTGACTTCACCTCGACCCACCAGGTCCTCGCCACGAGCTACCAGATCGTCGTCGACCCCTCGGTGTCGTCGCGCGCCCACGAGATCCTGGCGCGACCCGACCAGCAGCGCTGATGCACGACCGACGGATGCGGTTCCTCCGCGGCGGGCTGACCGCCGGCCTGTCCGTCGTCGTCGCGGCCTTCTCGCACGCGGCCGGCGGCGGCGCCGAGCCGGGCCTCCTCGGGGTGGTCCTCTCGATGGCGTTCGCCCTGCCGGTCTGCGTCGGGCTGGCCGGACGCCGCGTGTCGATGCCGCGGGTGGCCGTGTCGGTCGTGCTCAGCCAGCTCGCCTTCCACGTGCTCTTCACCCTCGGCTCGACCGAGCCCGCCGGGGCCGTCGCCTCCGGCGGGCACCACTCGCCGCTGATCGTCTCCGCCGCGTCGGCGAGCGGGTCCGCCGCCACGGGCATGGCGATGGGACACGCCGCCATGTGGCTGGCCCACGCCGTCGCCGCGGCCGTGACCCTCGCGGGCATGGCCTGGGGTCGACGCGCCGTCGGCGCCGCCCTGCGTGCGGCCGCCCGCCGCGCGGTGGCCGCCGCGCGGGTCCTCGAGACGGGAGGCGCGGTCGGCGCCGCACCGCGCCTCCTGCCCGTCGTCGCCTCGCCCCTCCGCCGACCCGCGACCCTCGCGTTCCTCGCTGCGACCCCGCTCCGCGGACCCCCTCGTCCCGTCTGACCCCCGCCGCGGCCGACTCCGGCCGCGGTCCCGGCCGAGCGCTCCCGCCGGCCCCACCCATCAGACGACGACCGCCACCTCGCGGTCCGGAACAGGACATGCCCATGAACACGACCACCTTCGCCCTCAGAGCGGGCAGCGCGCTCGGCGCCGCCGCCCTCCTCGCTCTCGCGGCGCCCCTCGCCGCCTCCGCCCACGTCCACGTCGAGCCGGGACAGGCCGAGGCCGGTTCGTACTCGACGCTCACCTTCCGAGTGCCGAACGAGTCGGCCGACGCGGGCACCGTCCGCTTCGTCGTGGACCTCCCCACCGACACGCCCTTCACCTCGGTGTCGTACGAGCCCGTGCCCGGGTGGAGCGCCGAGGTGACCACGGGCGAGCTGCCCGAGCCCGTCGACATCGTGGGCGCCACCGTCACCGAGGCGCCGGTGTCGGTGACCTGGACGGCCGACGAGGGCACGCAGATCGCCCCCGGGCAGTTCCAGCGATTCGTCGTCTCGGCCGGCGCGGTGCCCGACACCGGGTCGATCGTGCTGCCGGCGCACCAGGAGTACAGCGACGGCACGGTCGTCGACTGGGACGAGCCCACCCCGGCGTCGGGCGAGGAGCCGGAGCACCCCGCTCCGACGCTCTACGTGAACGACGCCGCGCCCGACGAGGGGCACTCGGGCACCCACGGGTCGGAGGACGCCGACGACGACGCGTCCGTGGTCGCGTCGTCCGACTCCGACGCAGGGTCGACGGCGGCGATCGCCTTCGGCATCGGCGGTCTCGCCTTCGGGGCCGTCGCCCTCGTCGTGAGCGTCGTCGCTCTGACGCGTCGGTCCACCGGCCGCCGCGGCGACGCCGGTTCGTCCGAGGGATCGACGCGATGACCCGCGCCGCTCTCCCGTCCGCGGGTCACGGCCGGGTGTCTCGCCGGGCCGGCCTGACGGCGTCGGCGGCGGGACTCGTCGCCATCGCCGCCCTCGTGCTCGCGCCCGCCACGGGTGCGGAAGCGCACGACTCCGTCCTGACGAGCGACCCCGCCGCGGGGTCGACGGTGACGGCTCCGCTCGACGAAGCCGCCATCACGTTCAGCGACGTCGTCCTCGACCTCTCGGGCACCGGGTCGTCGAACGTCATCGAGATCACCGACGCCTCCGGTCGGCACTTCGAAGACGGCTGCTCGACGTCGGCGGGCTCCGTCCTGAGCACGGGCGTGGCCCTGGGAGGCGCGGGCGACTACACGATGACCTATCAGGCCGTCTCGGCCGACGGGCACACGGTCTCCGACTCGCTGCCGTTCCGTTACGAGCCGCCGGCCGACGCCGCCGTGGCCGAGGGCTCCGCCGAACGGCCGGTCTGCGACCCGACGGCGACGGCGACGGCCGAGCCCGGGGACGGCGTCGTCACGGCCGACCCGGCCCCGACCGGCTCGGCGTCGGCAACGGCGTCGGACGGCGCCGATCAGACGCTCGCGCCGGTCGACGGCGGCGCGGGAGACGCGGGCGACGACGACGGGACGGGCCTCGGCCTCGTCATCGGCCTCGGGGTCGGCATCGTCGTCGTGGCGCTGGCCGCCGTCGCGGTCGTGCTGGCGACGAGCCGCCGCCGCTCCGGTGCGGTCGACGCGGAGACGCCCCCCGGAGAACGCTCCGGCGAGGAGATCGAGCCGGAGGGGCCGAGGGGCTAGGTACTGCACGGCCCCGTCTCGGGCTCCGGCCCTTCGGCCCTTCGGCCTTTCGGCACGGAGGCGAGTACGGGCGGAGGGCCCGGACGACCGTCGTCACGGTCGTCCGGGCCCTCCGCACGGGGCACGCGAGGGTGATCAGCCGCGCGCGACCCAGGCCTCGACGTCCGCGACCGTGCGGGGGATCCCCACGGACAGGTTCTCGGCTCCGTCGGCCGTGACGACGATGTCGTCCTCGATGCGGACGCCGATCCCGCGGAACTCCTCGGGCACGGTCAGATCGTCGGGCTGGAAGTACAGGCCCGGCTCGATCGTGAAGACCATGCCGGGCTCGAGCACGCCGTCGAGGTACAGGTCGCGTCGAGCGGCGGCGCAGTCGTGCACGTCGATGCCGAGGTGGTGGCTCGTGCCGTGGACCATGTAGCGGCGGTGGTACTGGTGGTCCGGCTCGAGGGACTCGGCGGCGCTCACCGGCAGGAACCCCCACTCGGCCGTCCGCTCGGCGATGACCCGCATCGCCTCCGCGTGGATCTCGCGGAAGCGGATGCCCGGCCTCACGATGGCGAACGCCGCGTCCGCCGCCTCGAGGACGGCCTCGTAGACGAGGCGCTGGACGTCCGTGAACCGGCCCGAGACGGGCAGGGTCCGCGTGATGTCGGCCGTGTAGAGACTGTCGAGCTCGATGCCGGCGTCGATCAGGATGAGGTCGCCGTCGCGCACGACGCCGTCGTTGCGGGTCCAGTGCAGCACGCAGGCGTGGTCTCCGGACGCCGCGATCGTGTCGTAGCCCACCGTGTTGCCGTCGGCCCGAGCCCGGCGGTTGAAGGTGCCCTCGACCAGACGCTCCCCACGAGGATGCGCGAGGATCTCGTCGAAGTCCGCCACGACGTCGGTGAACCCGCGGCCCGTGACCTGGACGGCCTCGCGCATCTGAGCGATCTCGTAGGCGTCCTTGACGAGACGCAGCTCGCCGAGGTCGCGGGCGAGGTCGTCGGAGGAGGCCGTGTCCGAGGCCCGGTCCGCCTCAGCGGAGGCTCGGGCGGGGGAGTCGGCCAGACGCGCGGAGTCCACGTCGTCGATCCGCCGGGTCAGCTCGGGGTCGGCCTCGCGGAGGAGGAGCGTGTCGCCGTCGACGGTGCTGACGACGGCATCGAGCTCGCCGAGGTCGCGCGCGGTGAGACCGAGGTCGGCCCCCACCTGCACCAGGGACGGCCGCGGTCCGATCCAGAACTCGCCGATCTCCGGGTTCGCGTAGAACTCGTCGGAGTCGCGCCCGGCGCTGGCCCGGAAGTACAGCGTCGCCTCGTGCCCGTCGTCGACGGGCTCGAGCACCAGCACCGAACCGGGAACGGTGTCGGATCCCCAGCCGGTGAGGTGCGAGAAGGCGGAGTGCGCCCGGAAGGGGTAGTCGCAGTCGTTGGAGCGGACCTTGGCGCGGCCCGCCGGGATCACGAGGCGCTTGCCGGGGTGCAGGGCCGACAGCGCGGCGCGCCGCGCCGCGGCGAACGGAGACTGCTCACGGGGTTCCGGCAGATCGCCGGGCCTCTCGGCCCAGTTCGACGAGATGTAGTCCTTGAAGGTGTCGGAGCCGGGGGTCGTGGAGCGGTTCGTGGTCGCGCGGGGTGCCTTCGATTCAGCCATGCCGTCCATTCTCGCGCGAACGGCCGACGTCGCGCGCGACCCCCGGCTGTCCGGGCGCCGAACGGCGGACGAGGGGACTCAGGCCCCGGTGCGGCTGAGCTGAGCGACGACCGGTCGGTGGTCGCTGCCGGCCTCGTCGAGATCGGTCACGACCCGGAAGCCGGTGGCGAGCCAGTGGCGTGACGCCAGCACGTGGTCGATCGGCGTCCCGAGCAGCGGGCTGAGATCGGTGGGCCAGGTCCCGACTCCGCCGTTCGCCGTGCCGACGGCGGCGTCGCGGCAGGTCCCGAGCGCGCCTCCTGCCTTGCCGAGGCCCGCCATGTGGTCGATGGTCGCGTTGAAGTCGCCGGCCATGACCACGT